>ENA-UOJV01001361-UOJV01001361.1-human-gut-metagenome-genome-assembly--contig:-C82-NODE-1361-length-27356-cov-41.016080_pt1 | contig 27356 bp, 28 predicted proteins | sample MGYA00242356_ERZ723903 | MGnify/ENA metagenome assembly ERZ723903
GTTTAATTTACAAGGTGCACGCTCCGTTTCGCGGAACAGGTGTTATCTTAGCACCTACCGCCCCGTTTGTCAACAGTTTTTTTGCTTTTTTTGACATTTTCTTTTTCCGCGTTTTGACAATGCGCAAAAAAGCCAGCGTTTCCAATGGTTTGCGGGCAGCCAAACGGCTGCCCGCTTCCTGCATTTTATCCCACGTCTCGACCGATCAGATGATCGTAACGCATCAGCAGCAGCGCGACCTGCGCACGGCTGACAGCCTGCGTCGGATACCAGACACATTCCTTTTCCGTGATGAGTCCGCTGTTCCACGCCCAAGTCACAGCGTCCTTGCCGCTGCTGGATACTTTGGGCGCATAAGGATAGCCCTCAAGCGTTCCGCTCGCCTTCGGTTCGCCCGCGAGACGGTAAAGCACGATGATCGCCTGCTCGCAGGAAAGGAAGCCGCCGGGATCAAATGCGCCGCCGTTGCCGCCCATCAACCCCTCGCCGACCATCCACTTGACATACTCATAATACCATTCATCCCCCTTGAGGTCACTGAAGGAGGCATCCTCCGCCGTCGGCGTGCCGCCGGCAAAGCGATACATAATGACCGCGAACTGCGAGCGCTCCACGCCGTATTCCGGGCGGAAGAGATTCTGCGCCTCATCGCCGCTCATCACGCCGTTGGAAACGACGTAGTCGACCGCCTGAGCATACCACGCGTCGGACGCAACATCGGTGAAGGTATAGGTCTTGGTCGTGCCGTCCTCCGCCGTCACTGTGATATCCATACCGCCGCTTTCATTCGCCGTGAGCGTGCCAAGCTGCTCATCCTCCTCGCTGCCTGCATTGGCAGCGCTGTTCGCATCGATCTGCTCGATCTGATCCCCGGAAGTCTTGTCCGAAGGATCCTTTTTATCATCTGTCCCTTTCAGACGCAGCACCAGCAAAATGACCAGCACCAGCACCACAGGGATCGCGATCAGCCATTTTCTTCGCATGATCGTCACTCCTTTATCTCAAGTAATCTACAACATATTTTATTATGTTAGCATACCGTCCACGCCCTTGCAAGAAATTTCGTCATCGTTTACAGAAAGTGCACAATCGCCCCTCACCCCGCGTGCGGCGCGGCATAGAATGGAGGGCAGGAGATCTCCTGCATGGGATCAAAGGAGGGTGATCGTCATAAACCGTTTTCAGAACAATTGCTGCTGTGACTTTCCGCCGCCCCGGCCCGTACCGCCCATGCCGCCTCCGCCGCCGTTCCCGCCGTATCCCTGTCCTGTTGTGACCGGACCGACGGGGCCGCAAGGCGTGCAGGGTATTCAGGGCGTACCGGGACCGATGGGACCCACGGGACCGCAGGGCGTGCAGGGACTTCAGGGGCCTGCCGGTGCGGCAGGCGCCGTTGGGCCGACAGGTCCCGCCGGTGCGCCGGGCGCGACCGGACCGCAGGGAGCCGTGGGCGCTGTTGGCCCCGCCGGGCCGCAGGGTGCACAGGGCCCCGCAGGCGCGATCGGCCCCATGGGGCCGACGGGACCCATTGGCCCTCAGGGACTTGCCGGTGCCGTCGGGCCGCAGGGTCCTACCGGTCCTGTTGGGCCGCAGGGCCCGCAGGGTCTTGTCGGCAGCGATGGAGCGCAGGGGCCGATCGGCCCCACCGGGCCGCAGGGACCCGCCGGTCCCGCTGACACGCGCGTAGCCGCGGCAGTTACGGACGCGACCGGCACCGAGGATGCCGTCACGCAACTCAACGCGCTGCTTGCGAACCTGCGCGCGGCAGGTCTGCTCGCAACGTAAGCAAAGGCGGTGCGGCGCACGCCGCGCCGCCATACATATTAAATAAGAAGGTGAGCCTCATTTCCTACCGGGTCTGCGTTTACGCCATCTGTAAAAATGAGTCGCAATTTGTCGAGCGTTTCATGGACTCCGTATCCGAAGCGGATGACGTCTGTGTGCTCGACACCGGCTCGACGGACGATACCGTTGAAAAGCTGCGCGCCTACGGCGCACGCGTTGCACAGAAGGTCATCGCGCCCTGGCGCTTTGACGCAGCGCGCAACGAATCGCTGACGCTCATTCCCAAAACCGCCGACCTCTGCTGCTGCATCGACCTTGACGAACAGTTCCGCCCCGGCTGGCGCAAAAAGCTGGAGGAAGCGTGGCAGCCGGACACAACGCGCGCTCGCTACCGCTACACATGGAGCTTCCTCCCCGATGGGCGCGAGGGCTGCGTCTTCTGGGCGGATAAGATCCACAAAAACGGCTGCTACCGCTGGAAGGGCGCGGTACATGAGGTGCTGGAATACACCGGCGAGGGTACAGAGCAGTTTGTTGACGCTGAGGGTGTGCAGCTCGACCACCATCCCGACCCCAGCAAATCGCGCGGACAATATCTGCCGCTTCTGGAGCTTGCGGTGCGCGAAGAGCCGGACAACGACCGTGACCGCCACTACCTCGGGCGGGAATATATGTTCCGCGGCGAATGGGAGCGCGCCGTCGCCGTGCTGAAAGAGCACCTTGCGATGCCGCGTGCCGTCTGGCGCGATGAGCGCTGCGCCTCGATGCGCTACATCGCGCGCTGTCTGCGACAGTTGGGGCGCGACGAAGAGGCCGCACTCTGGCTGCACCGCGCCGTTGCCGAAGCGCCGCACCTGCGCGAGCCGTACCTTGAATTCGCAGACCTGCTCTACGCGCAGCAGAACTGGTATGGCGTTATTTTTATGATAAACCGTGCGCTCACGATCACGGAGCGGCCGCGCACCTACATCTGCGAGCCGTTCGCATGGGGCAGCTTCCCCTACGATCTGCTGAGCATCGCGTATTTCCATCTCGACCAATTTGAAAGCGCCCTGAAAAACGCAGAAAAAGCACTTGAACTCGCGCCGGATGACACGCGTTTGCAGGAAAATTGCGCATTGTTGGCGCAGAAATTGCAGGAAGAAAGCCGCATTTAGCGGCTTTCTTTGATTTGCAGTTGCTTTTTCTGCCGCCGTATGATAATTTATTAAAGATTATGGACCAAGGGGGCGCGGCAATGAAGCTGTGCGAACGCTACTTACATTATATGAGCGCGCTGTGCGAGGGCACGATGCCCGCGCCGCCGGAGCTTGCACTCAACGCCGATACTGCGGAAATCCGCGCCGCGCAGCTGCAAAGCGCGTTGAAAGGCCTGAGTGTGCCGAACTTTGTGCGCTTGTGCGCCAAAAGCGCCGGAGACGATCTGGACGAGGCAATGTTCGACGATTTCAGCGAAGAAGAATTCTCCCGCGCGCTGCTGCAGCTGCTCACCGCCGCGGCAAAGCCGGAGGAAGCCGGGGAAGCGCCGCCGGCCGCCGCGTCCGCGCCCGATCCCGACGCGGGCAAGCACGCGTTCGAGGTCTTCTGCGACTGCGTCGAATTGGACGAGCAGCTTGTCGCCTACCTCATCGACGTTTTGAAGCGGCAGGACAAGACCGCGTTCTATAAGTTATCGCAGGTCACAACGCACTTGGACCTCGACCCGCGCGAGTTCCTCTACTGGCTCTCCCACCGCGAGGACTACGGCTCAACCGATGAGCGCGCCTGCGCAGCCATCATGGACGCGTGCTTCGCGCGGCTGTACGAGGAAAAGCAGGGCGAGCTTCTGGGTGCGCTGCTCTCGGGCGACCGACAGACCTTCGAGCTCTTCCGCACGGAAGCAGACGAGCTGCGCCAGCTGCCCGCCGCGACCTACGAATGGTACAGCAAAAACTATTTGGACCGCGACTATCCATTGCGGTTTATTCTGATGTGCAACGGCGTCGAATTTCCCGACACGCCGGAGGAGGATAAATGAACAGAGAAGAAATGTACCTGTCGCTCGGCGTGAGCAAAAAGGTGCTCGCCTTCGGCGAGACCGTGCTCGATGAGCTCAAGCCCCGCTTTGCCGAGATCGACGAGATCGCCGAGCTCAACCAGACGAAGGTCATCGCCGCGATGCAGAAAAACCGCGTGAATGCGACGCACTTCGCCGCCTCGACCGGCTACGGCTACGACGACGAGGGTCGCGACAACTTAGAGCGCGTGTACGCGAGTGCCTTCCATACCGAGGCCGCGCTCGTCCGCCCGCAGATCACCTGCGGCACGCACGCGCTGGCCATCGCGCTTTCCGCGAACCTTTTGCCGGGCGATGAGCTACTTGCCATCTCCGGCAAGCCCTACGACACGCTCGAAGAGGTCATCGGCCTGCGCGAAAGCCCGTGCTCACTCAAAGAATACGGCGTCACCTATTCGCAGGTCGACCTGCTGTCCGACGGCAGCTTTGACTTCCCCGCCATCGAGCGCGCGCTGAATGACAGGACAAAGCTCATCCACATCCAGCGCTCCAAAGGCTACTGCCCGCGTCCGACCATTTCAGTCGACGCCATCGGCGAAGCCATCGCCTTCTGCAAGAAGCTGCGCCCCGACGTCGTCATCATGGTCGACAACTGCTACGGCGAGTTTGTCGAGGCAAACGAGCCGAGCGACTTCGGCGCGGACATGATCGTCGGCAGCCTCATCAAGAACCCCGGCGGCGGCCTTGCCCCCATCGGCGGCTACATCTGCGGCACGCAGCAGTGCGTGGATCGCTGCGCCTACCGCCTCTCCGCGCCGGGACTTGGACAGGAGGTCGGCGCGAACCTCGGATTGATGCCCGCGCTGTATCAGGGCTTTTTCCTCGCCCCCAGCGTTGTTTCCGGCGCGGTCAAGGGCGCGGTGTTCGTCGCGGCGTGCTATGAAAAGCTCGGCTTCACGGTCGTCCCCTCCTCCAAGGAGGCGCGCCACGACATCATCCAGTGCGTCGAGCTCGGCTCTCCCGAGGGCATGGTCGCCTTCTGCAAGGGCATTCAGGCGGCCGCCGCGGTCGACAGCTACGTTGACCCCGTCCCCGCGCCGATGCCCGGCTACGATTCCGACGTCATCATGGCGGCGGGCGCGTTCGTGCAGGGCAGCTCCATCGAGCTCTCCGCCGATGGCCCCGTGCGCGAGCCCTACGCTGTCTACTATCAGGGCGGCTTAACGTGGTACCACGCGAAGCTCGGCGTGCTGCTCTCGCTGCAAAAAATGCTCGACGCCGGTCTCATCACCCTGCCGTAACGAAAATCTCCCCTTCGAAAAGGATACCGCTTTTATATGCTCATCCGTAGAACGCCCTCAACCAACCGGCATTTTCGCCGCCGTCCGCCCCCGCGTACTGTTTGTCTTTCCATCTGACCAAAAAATCTAACAGTACAAAGGAGTTTAACAATTCAATATGTGGTTCTGGCTTTCTTTGATCGCACTGCTCTGCTGGAGCGGCAGCGACCTCTTTTCCAAGATCGGCTGTCAGGGTGAGGACGATCACCTCGCCCACCTCAAGATGGTCATCGCCGTTGGCACGGTGATGGGGCTTCACGCTGCCTACGAAATTTTCGTCGGCGGCACGGAGATCAGCTGGTCCATCATCTGGACCTACCTGCCCGTTTCGCTGCTGTACATCGGCTCGATGACGCTCGGCTATCTTGGCCTTCGCTACATTGAGCTGTCCGTCTCGTCCCCGATCTGCAACTCGTCCGGCGCGCTCGTCGCCGCGATGACGCTGCTGTTTGTCGGCGGCGAGGATTATTCCCCGCTTGCCCTCGGTGCGATCGTCCTTGTCTGTGCGGGCGCGATCGGCCTCGGCGTGGTGGACGCCACGGAGGACCCCGAGCTGCGCGCCGCCCGTCAAGCGGACGGCAACCGCAAGTATTCCAAGAGCTTTCTGGCCCTTGCCCTGCCGGTGGCCTATTGCCTGCTCGACGCTGCCGGCACCTTTGCCGACAACCGCGTGCTCGAAACGCTGGACGAGGGCAGCGCCAACTGCGCCTACGAGCTGACGTTCCTTTTCGCCGCCGTTGTATGCTTCATCTACGTGGTCTTCGTCAAGAAGGACCGCCTGCTGCCAAGGCGCGAAGCGCCGAAGTACATCGGCGCCATCTGCGAAACGGCCGGTCAGTTTGCCTACATTTACGCCATTGCGGACACCTCGCACCTGGCGATGTCCGCGCCGATCATCAGCTCCTACTGCGCGGCCAGCGTGCTGTGGAGCAGGCTCTTCCTGAAGGAAAAGCTCTCGTGGAAGCACTACCTGATGATCCTTCTCATCGTCATCGGCATCGCCGTGATGGGTGTATTCGATATGTGATTTTTATGCACGAAAGAGGCGTGTTCCTGCCAACGCGGGAACACGCCTCTTCTCTTTTTCAAGCTTTTCTGACGGGATGGCGGATCACGGTCTTCCGCCTGTCCGCTGCGACGCGGCGCGGGTCGGAGAGATAGATCTCGTGGTGCCACCGCGCGTCGCACAGGTCGTTTTCATACCTGTTTGCGCGCAGAAATTCGTCCATCTTCGCGACGGACTCGCCCTCGCTATCGAACGAGCCGAGGTGCAGGATCTGCACGCAGAGGCCCTCGTCGACCGTCAGGAATTCCGCCGCCGAGCAGTCGAGCTTTTTCTTCTTCGCCGCCGTTTCTGCCGCCCAGTCGAAGTCTGCTTTCGTGATGAAGTCCGGCAGGCGCAGGACGGATATCCAGCGAAAGTCCGATTTTCGCACACCGTCGCCCGCCGCTGCATCCGGCGCCTGCCAGAAGCCCTCGAGTGGCGGCACGACATAGTCGAAAAAGCCGTCGATCTCGTGCCCCGCGCGCCTGCTCATTTTGAGCGTATAGGCCACGGCGTAGAGCACGCCGATGGCGCGCTGATACGCGCCGTTCTCCTCGTTCGGGTCGCCCGTGCCGCGCACGGCGATGTAATTCGCGTGCGGCACGGTCACGATCTCCGGCTCATTCTTCGGCAGGTAAAATTCTTTATATTCTTTCTTGAAGTCGAAGGGCATGGGCAGCTCCTTTCTCAGTCCAGCGGGATATCCAGCACGTTCACGCCGCGCCGGAAGGCGTACTCGATCGTCGACCGCGTCCCCCCGCGCACACCGTCGTTCACGGCGATCAGCAGGCTCGCATGGTCGACCATATAGCGGTTGCGCCGCTGCATACAGCCCGGCGTATAGCTCTGCTGCACCACGGTCTCATAGTCGCAGCGGCGTAAAATATCTCGATAGCGCGCCTTTTGCTTCTCGCTCCACCCGTCCGCCTGCGAGGGACACGGGATGGCTGCCTCCAGCGTGATGTGCGGGTAATTTTTCTTCAGCGCCAGCACCGTTTCGGCAAAGTAGAGGTCGCAGCCCTCGGCCATTCCGCAGATAAAATGCTCCATCCCCTCGTGAATGGCGCTCTCCACCGCGGCGCGCAGCTTCGCCTTGAGTGCGATGCAGCGCAGGTCGTTTTCATCTTCTGCCCACGGCAGCTTTCCCGGCCGGTGGCCGGTAAACGCACAGGAGCAGGGTCTCCCCCGCATGGACATCGCCTCCTCTCTCTGTCATTATAGAACATTCGTTCGCCTTTGTAAAGCATTTTCCCTCTTGACAAACTGAAAATTTGTCGTATACTCAAAGCATCAACTGAATCACTTGTCTTCGAGGCGGGGTGAAACTCCCCACCGGCGGTTATAGTCCGCAAGCGGTAATTTTTATCGCACGAACCGGTGAAATTCCGGTACCGACGGTCACAGTCCGGATGAGAGAAGATGTGCTGCGCGCGATTTACCACGCAATTTTCACGCTCTTTTGCGTCATGCACCTTGGAAGACTTGTTCTTTCAGGGGAAATGACAAAAAGGAGTGTATTTTTATGTCCGAATCCAATGCCAGCGCCATCTCCACCCCCCGCGCGGTCAGCCGCACCCACAAGCTCACGGTGACCGCCATGCTCTCGACCGTCGCGTTCCTGCTGATGTTCATCGAGTTCCCGATCCCCGCGCTCATCCCCGCATTCGTCAAGCTCGACATCTCCGATCTCCCCGAGCTGCTTGCGGCATTCTCGCTCGGCCCCATCTACGGCGTGATCGTCACGCTGCTCAAGAATGTGCTCTTCTCCATTCTGCACGGCACGTCTTCCGCCTACGTGGGTGAGCTGTTCAACTTCATCATGGGCAGCGTCTTCTCCTTCTCCGCAGGCTTCATCTATCAGCGCAAGAAGTCCCGCAAGAGCGCCCTCACCGGCGCACTCGTCGGCGCGCTGCTGATGGCGGTGCTGTCCGTGCCCCTCAACTACTTTGTGGTCTACCCCGCGTATGTCGTGTGCTACCACCTGCCGCTTGAAGCCATCATCGGTATGTATCAGGCCATCCGCCCCTCGACCAACGGCCTCCTCGAGTGCCTGATGGTCTTCAATATGCCCTTCACCTTCGTCAAGGGTATGATCGACGTGGCGCTGTGCTTCCTCATCTACAAGCCGCTCTCCCCGCTGCTGCACAAGTAACACAAAATACGGCAGGGCCGTCAGGACATTGTTCCTGACGACCCTGCTTTTTTATTCCTTTTGTGCCGCGAGAAACAGATTCGGCGGCGACGGGAACAGATTTTCCCGTTCCAGCACGGCAAAGCCCGCGTCGGCGACCGACCGTTCGAGCGAGCGCATCGTGTCGAAGGCGACAAAGGGGCGCTTACCGGTCTTGTACGCAAGCCATTTGCGCACACGCTCGCGCGTGAGCCCCTCGCCCAGGCAGTCCGATACCGCCAGCAGCATTCCTTGCGGTTTTAGCAACGCGCGGATGCGCGCGAGCGCCGCCGCGCGGTCTTCGATGTAAAGCAGCACATTGCAGGCCATCACCGCATCGAAGCTCCCTTCCGCAAGGCTTGCATCGAACAGGTCCGTCTGCGTGACGGTCACGTTCTCCGCGCCCTGCCGCCCTGCCTTTTCCTGCGCGCGGCGCACCATCTCGCCGGATACGTCGATCGCGCGCACGGACCTCACCGCCGGTGCGACCGCCAGCGTTACGATCCCCGTCCCGCAGGCAAAATCCAGCACGGTATCCGTCGGCCTGAGATATTTTTGGAAGCACGCGGCTGTCTTTTCATAAGCCTGCGTGTAGTGGGCGCCGACCTGCGCGTCGTAATCCTGCGCACGGCCGTCCCAAAACTCGCTCACCGTCGGCATACCGTTTTCCTCTCTCTTTTTCCTCTTTTCGCTCAGGCGTCCTGCTTTCCGCCCTTAAAGACCATGTGGATGCCGTCACTGCTGGTGAGGTAAGCCATCGGCCCGTAGGCCTTGATGCCGAACTCCAGCACGTCGCCCACATGGACCTTATCCTTCACCGCCTCGACATCGAGGATCGTGTGGTCGGACGACGCGCCGATGACCTCAACGCCCTCCATGCGTGGGACAAGGTCGAAGCAGTTGCCGTAGTCCACGCGGCCCATCGCGACGAGCGCACGGCGGCGGATGCCGCGATCCTCATAGTGGCCGACCTCGCCGAAGGCGTTCACGCTCAGCTCGCCGACTGGGAAGCTCGGCTTGTCGCGGCACTCGATGACCTCAGCCTTGATGGTGAGCACGTCCTTATGCAGGAAGTCCGGCGAGAAGTTGTCCGTCTCGCCGCGCAGACCGATATCGCCCAGGCGCAGCAGGTTAATGCGGTACGGCATCGTGCCGTTCATCGCCATATATGCAGAGGTCGACGCGCCGCCGCTGACATAGTCGAGCGGACGCCCGATCTCACGCTCGATATCCGCCGCAAGGCTGACGAGCGCCTGCATATTGCGCTTGGTCGGCGTGACGGAGCCGTAGCAGCTCAGATTCACGCCCACACCAGCAAGCCGCAGATTTTTGAGCTCATGCTCGATCTCCAGCGCGGCGTCGAGCGCATCCTCCTCGTTCCAAAAGCCTTCGCGCAGGTCGCCGAGATCCATCATCAGGATGACCTCGTGCACCTTGCCCTGCTTTTTGGCCTCTTCGTTCAGCGCACGCAGCACGATAATATCACTCTGCAGGCTGATGTCACACAGCTCCACCACGTCGGGGAGCTCGGAGAGCATCGGGATACGAATGAGCATCAGCGGCTTTTTGCAGATACCCGCCTCGCGGATCGCGCGCATCTGGCTGATGCGGGACGTGGCGATGAACTTCACGCCGCTCTCTTCATAAACGCGCACGATCTCCGGCAGCGACGACACAGCCTTGACGACGCCCGCGACCTCGATGAGCGAATCATGGCAGCGCTCTACGAGCGCTGCCAGATTCGCTGCCAATTTATCGAGATCGAATTCCACACAGGGATATTGATTCCGATTCATTGTCATGATTTTTTAATTCCTTTAGGTAGGGACCTTTCTGTTGGGTCGCTAACTGATTTACTGCGCGACTTTCTTGCTCTTCTTGAAGGGCTTGCCCGCAAGATCCTTGAGCGTCCAGCCGATCAGCACGCACAGCCAGTTGATGATGGGCATCAGCCAGTTGAAGATGGCCCAGGGACCGTAACCGCCGGCGCCCCAAGGAGCGATGTTCAGGGTGTCCTTAATGAACACACCGCAGGTGTTCCAGGGGATCAGAGCGGAGGTAACGGTACCGGCACCTTCAAGGGCAGAGGACAGAACTGCCGGGTGCACGCCCATCTTGTGATACTCCTCGGCATACATACGGCCGGGAACCACGATGGAGATGTACTGCTCGGGCATGGTGGCGTTGGAAAGAACGCAGGTCACTTCGGTCAGGCCAACGAGAGCCGCAGGGCCCTTGGCAAACTTCTTGAGGGCGTTGACGATGACCTCGAGCTGGTGGGTCTGCTCCATGATACCGCCGAACATCATGGCGATGATCGTCATGGAGACGGAGGACATCATACCCATGATACCGCCGCTTTCCAGCAGTCTTGTCATGGTGTAGCTCGTTTCGGGAGAAAGACTGGCTTCGAACATGGCGAGCGCTTCGTCGGAGAAGTAGTAGCCGTTCTTACCGTAATCGAAGATGGTTCCGAGCGTGCAGGCACCGGGCTGGAAGATGAGGCCCAGGATGACACCGGCAACAATGCCGAGGGTGATGCCGGGGATCGCGGGAACCTTCAGGGCAACTGCCACGATAACGACGACCGGAGGCAGGAGCAGCATCGGGTTGATGTTGAAGATACCGCCCTCCGCGGCGTTCAGCGCGTTGGAGAACTCGATCACGCGGGACATATCTGCATCGCCGCCGTGATACTGCATCACACCGAGAACGCCGAAGAAGATCAGGGTGATGGCGTAGGTGATGCCGGTGGGCAGCATCATGGACTTGACGTGGGTGATAACGTCCGTACCGGCCATGGCGGGAGCGAGGTTCGTCGTATCGGACAGCGGGCTCATCTTATCGCCGAAGTAGGCGCCGGAGAGGACGGCACCGGCAGTCATGCCGGGGCTCATGCCAAGGCCGAAGCCAATGCCCATCAAGGCAACGCCCATCGTGCCCATCGTGCCCCAGGACGTACCGGTGGCAAGAGAGGTGATGGAGCAAATGAGAACGCACGCGATGAAGAAAATCGCGGGCTTGAGGACTTTCAGGCCGTAATAAATCATCGTAGGCACAACGCCCGCGTTGATCCATACGCCGATCAGGATACCGACGATGATCAGGATGCAGATGGACTGCAATGCTTTGTAGATGCCGTCCATCATGGACTTTTCAACTTCATCCCACTTATAGCCGAGATGCAGTGCCATGATTGCGGCAGCCATTACGCCGACAAACATGGGGACGTGCGGGTCAACACCGAAGATGATGATACCGACCGCGAGTGCCGCGATCAGGATCGCCAGCGTCAACAGGGCTTCCCACAGTTTGGGCATTCTTTTTTCCTTACTCATAGTGTTACCAACCTTTCGAAATTTTGGGGGTCGCTTCGCTATTTGTATGGATATCTATGCATTCATTTTAGCATAATCCTATAGCGACAGCAAGTGTTTTTGAATGGTGAACGCAGTTTTACGGTAATGCTCTTTCCTTCTTCAATTCTCGTGGTATCTACCGATGCAGGTTTTGGATCGCACTCCTCCTTTTGGATTTTACACTGGCACAACACAAGGGGTGAAATGCTGCTTGTAAAATGCTGAAAATACCTCTCTCCCCGGCCCGCCGATCCCCCATCGGCAGGCCGGGGATGAGGTCATGTATACTTCCGGCATGGCACGGGAAGGGAACCCGTGCCGCCGGCCTCGCAGGCAAGAAACGCGAGGTAGTATCGAAGTAAATTACCAGCCGAGCTTGGTCATGGCCTCGTCAACAGCCTTGATGACAATGTCGATCTCCTCTTCATTGACGATCAGCGGCGGGACAAAGCGCAGGACGTTGCCGTTGGTGTTGTTGATGAGAACCTTGCTGTCCTTGAAGCACAGGTCGACGACGGGCTGACCGGAGGGCTTGTTGAGCTGGATACCGTCGATCAGGCCGAGGCCGCGGATCTCGTTGACCGCGTCGGGGTGGTTCTTCTCGATGACCTTGTGCATCTGGTCACGGAAGTACTCGCCCATCTTGCGGGAGTTCTCGATGACGCCTTCATTGATCATCACGTCGAGCGTGGTGGCAGCGAGCGCGCAGGCGAGAGGACCGCCAGCGAAGGTGGAGCCGTGGGTACCGGGCGTGAGGGTCTTGGCAGCCTCACCGCGGGCGCAGACAGCACCGATGGGCACGCCGGAACCGAGAGCCTTTGCCATGGAGCAGGTATCGGGCTCCACGCCGTAGTTCTGGTGCGCGAAGAGCTTACCGGTACGGCCGGAGCCAACCTGGACCTCGTCGAACATGAGGAGGATGCCCTTCTCGTCGCACAGGTCACGCAGGCCCTGCAGGAACTCCTGGGAGGCGGGACGCACGCCGCCCTCGCCCTGAACAGGCTCGGTCAGGATGGCGCAGACGTACTCGTCCATGATATCCTTGACGGACTGGAGGTTGTTGAACTCGGCATAGCGGAAGCCGGAGGGCAGGGGCTCGAAGTAGCGGTGCACCGCATACTGGCCGGTGGCCGTGCAGGTCGCGAGGGTGCGGCCGTGGAAGGAGTTCTTCATCGTGATGACGACGAAGCGCTCGGGATGGCCGTGATCCTTGGCATACTTGCGGGCGAGCTTGATCTGGCCTTCGTTGGCCTCAGCGCCGGAGTTGGCGAAGAGGACCTTGTCGAAGCAGCTGTTCTCGACGATGAGCTTCGCGGTCTGGACGGCGGGCTCATTGTAGAAGTAGTTGGAGCAGTGCAGGATCGTGTGAGCGCGCTCCTCGAGGCACTTCACGATCGCGGGATGGCAGTGGCCGAGACCGTTGACGGCGATACCGCCGATGAAGTCGAGGTACTTGTTGCCGTCCTTATCGAAGACGTAAGCGCCTTCGCCGCGCTCGATGGAAAGGGGCATACGGACGTGGTTGCCATAGAGGTACTTGTCGCCGTTCTCGATGACTTCGGCGTTGGTCTTGAACTTTTCGATCATTGTTATGTCCTCCTATAATAAATTGGGTGTATGTTTTACCATTTGATGCCGACGCTGGGCTGCGCGGTGCCGATCGTGGTGCCGGTGCCCTCATCGGTGAAGGCCTCGTAGAGCACGGAGTGGGGCTTGCGGCCGTCGATGATGTTGACGCTCGTCACGCCCTCTTCGATGGCCTGCACGCAGCAGTCGACCTTCGGGATCATGCCGCCGGCGATCGTGCCCTTGTCCTTGAGCGCCTTGACATCCTGAATGTTCAGGTAGCTGATGACGTCGCGGATCTTGATATCGTTGCACAGGCCCTCGATATCGGTGAGGATCACGAGCTTTTCAGCGCCCAGCGCGGAGGCGAGCTTGCCCGCGGCGGTGTCGCCGTTGATGTTGAAGGTGTGGCCCTGACCGTCGGTGCCGACGGGGGCGATGACGGGGATGTAGCCCGCGTCGAGCATGGCGAGGATGGGCTTGGGATCGACGTAGTCAACGTCGCCCACATAGCCGTGCACCTCATCGCGCTGGTGGCAGTGATAGATGTCGCCGCTGACGCCGGAGAGACCGACCGCCTTGCCGCCGAGCTTGTTGATAAAGCCGACGAGCTCGGTGTTCACCTGGCCGACGAGCACCATCTCGACCACACGCATGATGTCGGCGGAGGTGTAGCGCAGGCCGTCGATGAATTCGACGGGAATGTCGAGCTTTTCGAGCATCTTGTTGATGCCGGGGCCGCCGCCGTGACTGAGCACGGGCTTCATGCCGAGGAGCTTGAGCAGCACCACGTCGTGCATGACGGCGTCCTTGAGCTCTTCGTTGATCATGGCGTTGCCGCCGTACTTGATGACGATGATCTTGCCCTGATACTTCTGAAGGTAAGGCATTGCCTCCATCAGAGTTTCGACCTTGCTTGCGATATCGCTCATGGTGGAGCCTCCTTCAAAAATTAAGTACGGTAGTCGCCGTTGATCTTGACGTAATCGTAGGTGAGGTCGCAGCCCCAGGCCTTGGCCTCGCCGTCGCCCTGATAGAAGCGGACGATAACGGTGATGTCATGCTCGGTGAGGACCTTCTTGGCAAGCTCTTCGCTGAACTCCGCGCCGAAGCCGTCCTTCATGACCTGGACCTCGCCGGCAGCGCTCTTGATGATGCAGTCGGCACGGGTCGGGTCAACGTCAGCACCCGAGTAGCCGGCAGCGGCCATGATGCGGCCCCAGTTGGCGTCGCGGCCGAAGACGGCAGCCTTGAAGAGCATGGAGCCCGCGATGGACTTGGCGACCAGACGCGCGTCGTGCTCGGTGGGAAGGCCATAGGCCTCGACCTCGATGAGGTGGGTCGCGCCCTCGCCGTCGGAAGCGACGCGGCGGGCCATGTCAGTGCAGATGGCGAGCACGAGGTCGGCCATCGCCTTCTTGTCTTCCTCGGTCTTGATCTCAACGCCGGAGGCGCCGTTGGCCAGCAGGAAGATAGAGTCGTTGGTGGAGGTGTCGCCGTCGACGGTGCACATATTGAAGCTCTTGTCGACCGCCGCGGAGAGCATCTTCTGCAGGTCGGCGGGATCGGCCTTGGCGTCGGTCGTCACGTAGACGAGCATCGTCGCCATGTTGGGGTGGATCATGCCAGAGCCCTTGGCCATCGCGCCGATCTTCACCGTACCGGTGGAGAGCTGCAGCTCATAGGCGCACTCCTTGCGGACGGTATCGGTGGTCATGATAGCGTAGGCCGCCTCGGAGCCGTTCTCCTTGGCAAGCTTGGCGGGAATGATCTCGCGGATGCCCTGGAGCACCTTGTCGACCGGAAGTCTCTGGCCGATGACGCCGGTGGAGCAGACGAACACTTCGTCCTCGCCGAGGCCGAGCAGCTTTTCCGCCTCGCGCTCAACGGTGCGGGCATCCTCGATGCCCTGCGTGCCGGTGGCGGCGTTGGCGTTGCCGGAGTTGATGACAACGGCGCGGGCCTTGCCCTTTTTCAGGATCTCGCGGTCAAGGATGACCGGAGCCGCGCAGAACTTGTTCGTGGTGAAGCAGGCCGCGCAGGAGCAGGGCAGGTCGGAGTAGAGGACGGCGACGTCGGGCTTCTTGTTCTCGCGCTTTTTGATGGCGGTATAGGTCGCGCCGGCGGTGAAGCCCTGCGGCGTGGTCACGCCGCCCTCGATCTTTTTCAGATTGGACATATGGGGGGATCTCCTCTCTTAACGTTAGTTTAGCAGCATTCCTGCTGAAATCGGGTCGAACCTCGTCGAACCGGAAATTACGGATACATCGGGGGCATCATGAGGCCGGTGGTCTCGGGCAGGCCCATGATAAGGTTCATGTTCTGGATGGCCTGGCCAGCGGCGCCCTTGCCGATGTTGTCGATCACGGAGGAGACGATCAGGCGGTGGGTACGCTTGTCGAAGGTCGGGGTCATCTCGCAGAAGTTGGTGCCGTAGACCCACTTGGTCTGGACGGGCAGGTTGGACGGGAAGACCTTGACAAAGGGCTCGTCCTTGTAGAAGTCCTTGTAGAGCTCATAGACCTCTTCGTTGGTGAAGTCCTTATCGCAGGTGGCGTAGATGGTGACCTCGATACCGCGGACCTGGGGCAGCAGGTGCGGCTGGAAGTTGATGTACTGCCAGGTCTCGGGCTTCATCAGATCCTTTCCGGTGATGTAGGCGATGTTCTGCTCGATCTCGGGCGTGTGGCGATGACCGCCGCCGAGCGCGTAAGCGCAGAAGTTGTTCTCCGCCTCGGTGAGGAGCTTGTTGAGGGCGGGACGGCGGCCTGCGCCGGTGTAGCCGCTCTTGGCGTCGATGACGATGGTGTTGTCAACGATGTGACCGGCCTTGAGCATGGGCTGCAGGCCGAGCGTGGAGGCGGTGGGATAGCAGCCGGGGTTGGCGATGAGCTTCTTACCCTTGGCAAGGTCGCGCATGACCTCGGGGATGCAGTAAACAGCGTCGTGGGTCATCTGGGCATCGGGATGCTTCTGGCCGTACCACTTTTCCCACACGTCAACATCGCGGAAGCGGATGTCGGCGCCGATATCGATGATGGCACAGTCCTCGGCAAGGACGATCTCCGCCCACTTAGCCACGTCGCCGGACGGGACCTGGATCATGATGACGTCGCTCTTCTTGGCGGTCTCGCGCACGTTTTCCTCGGTGAGATCCATGATGACCTGATCGTAGAAGCCGCGCAGCGCGGGATGATGCGTGGAGATCGCGTCGCCCACGCCATAGGTATCGAGCACGTTGACGAGCTCACCCTCGGGATGATTGACCATCATGCGGAGCACTTCGCCGCAGACATAACCGGTAGCGCCAATGCAGGAATAATGGACCATGACTGTTTCCTCCTTGTGATTCCCATTTATTTTTGTACTACTTCGAAAATTCCGTGTAGGGGCATTGAATTTTCTTTGGCCATATTGTATAATCCTTTTACGCTTTTGAAAAGCGAATATATTTTTATCTCAGCATTCCAAAATGGAATCTGTTGGATATCATCGAGGTTTTAGATAATGAGCATTCGTAAATATATTGCCTACCTGCGCACCGTGGAGACCGGCAGCATCACACAGGCAGCCAATGAGCTGGGCTACACGCAGTCCGCCGTGAGCAAGATGATCTCCGACCTGGAGCAGGACTGGCAGGTCAAGCTCCTCACGCGCAATCACTCCGGCATCGAAATTTCGTCCGACGGCATGGTGCTCCTCCCCACGATCCGCGAGATCGTCAAGGACTACGAGGACCTCAATTTTGCCGTGTCCGAGCTCCACGGCGTGCAGTCCGGCACGCTGCGGCTCGGGTGCTTTACGAGCCTTGCCATCAGCCTTCTGCCGGAGATCCTGAAGGACTTCCACCAGCGCTACCCGAACATCCAGATCCAGCTCCTCACGGGCGAGTATTACGAAATTTCCGAGTGGCTGCGCCGCGGCGCGATCGACTGCGGCTTTCTCGTCACGCCCGTCTCCAACGACTTTGAGCCCACCCCCATCCTGCACGACACGATGGTCGCCATCCTGCCGCAGGATCACCCGATGGCGCACGCTCCCGTCTTTCCGCTCGAGCAGCTGCCGCACGAGACGTTCGTGCGCCTGATGGAGATGGAGGACTACGAGTTCAACCGCATCCTCGACCAGTACAACGTCCACCCCGAGATCACCTACGACACGACGAGCGACTTTGCCCTTCTCTCGATGGTCGAGGCAGGGCTGGGCGTGAGCATCGTGCACAGCCTGCTGCTCCAGCCCGAACGCTACCACGTCGTCAGCAAGCCGCTGGATGTCGAGCAGTCGCGCGAGATCTGCATCGCCGTGAAGAAGGGCTTTCTGCCCTCGACGATCACGCAGCTCTTTTTGCAGCACGTGGTCGATTACACGCGCGGCATCGAGGAGATCAGCGTCAGGCGGTGATCTGTCCGCTAAACAGCGACACTCGTCTTCTCATCGCGTTATTCAACCGCAGGTTGGAGAAAAAGAGAGCCGATTCAACCACCGCGCCATTGTCAAGCCGGCCTCCCGCCCCTATACTGAGCCCATACCGGTGATTCGAAAGCCGCGGCTGCAGCACGGGGCAAGGAAGGATCGAACAGCATGAAAGAGACGATATGCAAGCTCTGGCGCGAAGGCCAGACACTGAAAAACAGGGAGACGACACAGGACACGCTCACCCGCGCGCTCGGCGCGGAACGTCCGCCCTTCGCTTTCCCGATGCTCGGCGCGTTCCGCTGAGCTGACTACTTTATTATTATAACGCAGTACAGGAGGATAGACAATTGGAAGAACTGACAATGGGAGCGCGTATCTCAGCCCGCCGCAAGGATAAAGGGCTGACACAGGAGGCGCTGGCGAATATCCTCGGCGTGAGCAATCAGGCCGTTTCCAAGTGGGAGAGCGATGCGTGCTGCCCCGATATCGCACTGCTGCCGCAGCTTGTCGATGCGCTGGAGATGACGCTCGACGAACTCTTCGGCCGCGAGAGCAAAGAAACGTCCACTGAAAAAGCGGATGCGGACGGTCAGGTCCTTCCTATCGCGGCGGAGCTGCCGTGGGAGGATGACGACAGCATCCACGCGGTGCTCTTTCAGGGGCACCGGCTGCTCCAGCCGAAACAGGGAAGTCTGTTCCGCCACGACAAATACGACGAGATCCGCAAGACCGTCGAGCTGCACTTTTCCGGCAGCGCACAGGACATTTACAGCGATTTTTCCATCGTCTGCACCGATACGACCATCGGTGGGAATGTCAAGGCGGGCGACGGCATCACCTGCGGCGACATCGGCGGCAATGTACAGGCGGGCGACGGCGTCAAGTGCGGCAGCGTCGGCGGCGACGTGCAGGCGGGTGACAGTGTGACCTGCTCCGGCGACGTCAAGGGCAATGTCCGCGCGGGCGACAGCGTCAGCTGCGGCAGCGTCGGCGGCGATGTGACCTCGAGCGACGGCGTGCGCTGCGGCGACGTGCAGGGCAGCGTCCGCGCGGGCGACAGCGTGCATTGCGGCGCTGTCAGCGGGGACATCAATGCCGGCAGCGTCCGCTTTGCAAAGGACGGCAAAGGCTTTTCCTTCACCACCCGTTAAATAGCGCGAACGCGCGGCGCCCTGACCGGCGCCGCGCTTTTTTCCTTGTCATCCCCTGCCTTTTGTGTTACGATATGCTTGAGAAAGAAAAAGGTGGGAGCATCATGGAAAATACCTTCAAGAGTTCCGTCTTCGGCGGCTTCAACCGCGACGACGTCATCCGTTATATCGAAAAGACCGCGCTCGAGAGCAAGCAGCAGCTCGAAGCGCTCGAGCAGGAGAGCGACGGCCTGTGCCGCGAGAATGCAGAGCTGCGCGACAAGCTCGCCGCCGCCGAGCGCGAGCGCGACAAGCTCGCGGAGTCCTATGACACCGCGTCCGGCGCGCAGGAGGCGCTCAAAAAGGGGCTGACCGCCGCGCAGGAGACCATCACCGAGCTGCGCGCGCAGCTGGAAGACACTACGCAGAAGGCAGCCTTCGCGCAGAAGGAGCACGAGCGTCTGCGCGCCGCGCAGAAGGCCGAGCATGAGCGCGAGATGAAGAAAGTGCTCTCCGAGCTCGCGGAGCTTCGCGCGCAGGCCGAGGAATACAGCCGCGTCAAGGCGCACATCGCCGACATTGAGCTCTCCGCCCGTGAGCGCGCCGACGCGCTCGACGCCGCCACGCGCGCCAAGCTGCAAGCGTACATTGCTTCCTGCACGAGCCAGTGCGCGCAGATGCTTGCAACGCTCGGCTCGACCTGTGAGAGCGTTTCTTCCGCGCTGCGCCATGCGGACGAGGCCGTGTCGCGACTGCCCGTCGCGTTCACCACGCTGGAAGGCCAGCTCGACGAGCTCAAAAAATTAGAGCAGTAAAGAAATTGCAAAAGGAGTGCGTTCCCGATGGGAACGCACTCCTTTTTTATGCTTTATGACAGCTCGCTGTACCGCTCAAACATCTCCGTGAATTCGCCCAGATGCGCGCGCAGATCGTCGGGCGCCTCGGTGCGGAAGTAGAGCACCTCTCCCCCGCGGCGCAGGAGCAGAAACTGGCGGGTGATCCTGTTTTCCTCCTCAGTCGAATTCGGATATCGGTAGAATACATTTGCCGCGCAGTACGCCTCGTCAAAGCCGTCGACCGTCAGGCGCTGCGCGTTTTCCTCCATGAAATAATCACGCAGCTCCTGCGTCAGGGGAGTCGCCAGCGCGGAAATGCGCGGGGCGTAAAAGTCCACCTCCGTGCTGTACTGCCACCAGTCGTCGACCTTCCCGGCATAGGGCGTTTCGCCGACGGAGTACACGTGCCCGCCGAGCGGCGTGGAAAAGTCGCGCACGTCGCACCAGTCGTAGGCGCTGCCGCCAAGCTCCTCCGCACGGAGATAGGGCAGCGGCGGCTCGTCATACGCATCGCCGTAGTGGGCGTTATCCTTCATGATACTTAGAAGGGCCGCGACACCGCAGATAATGGAGAGCACCCTGCTGATCTGCGACCAGCGGTCCTTTCCGGCGGGCTGCACGTGCTCTCGTTCCTCCATGGCGTGCTTGAGCGCGCGGAGATCTCCCCGCTCCTTCGTGCCGCTGAGCATTCCAAGAAAGCTGCCCAGCAGTATCGACGCAAACTGCCACACTGTGCTCTTTGGCATCACCAGCAGCGATAATACCGGCAGCGTGAGCACACGGTACAGGACATAAAACAGCACCGCATCTGCCGCAGCGTAAAAAAGCGGCATCCCGTAGCTGCGGCGCAGCTTTTTGCAGACAAGGCGATAGCCGTAGGAGTCCATCTGCTCCCTCGGCATGGGGATATGCGCGCTCAGGTCTCCGCGCCAGATGTAAAACAGGTCGTTTTTCGTCGTGCAGACATATTCCCAGCCCAGGCTCTCGCGCTTTCGCCGCAGAAGCTCATCCGGCTCGCCCTTTTCCGCGGCAGGCTCCAGATAAAAGCGGCAGTCGCGCTTCTCTCCCTCGCGGAACTGTTCCCAGCGGACAAGCTCGTCGCCCTCCGCCGCGCGCTCGGCAAGCCACTGCTCCATGCCGCGCGGATCGTACGCGCTGCCCTTGAAGTCGATGTACTTCGTGTGGTAAATGTCATCTCCGTCGGTCTGCGGCGGCGCGGTGGGAAGCGCCTGACGCGCGGCATCCTCCGCCGTGCGGTTTGCCGTCTCCTTGCGATTTTCGTCCATTCGCGTCCCCCTCCTCTCTTCTCTCTATGCAAAGTATAGGGGAGCGGGGGATATTTTTCAAGCAAGTTCAGCGAGCACCGCCCAAAAACGTGCGCAAGTTTAATGTTACATGGCAAAAAGCCTCGCAGAGTTTCGCGTCCGCAGGCGTGAAAGCGGTGTGATCCGTTTTCTGCCGCAACAGGCGCGCGGCAGAAAACACCCTGCGCGGAGCCTGTGTCTTGCTTGTCCGCTTCAGCAAACAACCGAGGCGCAAAGCGTCTTGAAAAAGCGGCTCTGCCACTTTTGATCGGTGTTCGCAAAACAGTATCGCCCAGCAACGGAAAGCCAGGAATGTGTGCGGCAGAGGAACGCTTGCAAGACACAAGCAGAAGCTATTGTGAAGCTTGAACGGATTTATGATGGATACCGAGCCCAACCGAGCGAAAAATGCTCGGGCAGGCTATCCTAACGGTAGATTTCCTCATAATTTTCTGGTATGATTTGTTTGAAAAAGCATGAGAAAAAATTGAAATTCCGGGAGACATCCATATGAAAAAATGCCTGATTTTTATTTTTATGACAGTTTGTATTTGGGGAATATCCGGCTGTAGCAGCCAAGATGCCTCGGTGAATGCATCAGATCCTGTCAGTCATTCCGTTCAGAATACATCCGAACAAGAGGAGAACTGGACTGAGGAAGATATCATATCGATGTTTTCCAAAGTAAAAGAAACGGATTGGGAATACATTGACTGTGAGCTGATGCCTGACCATGCCAGCGACCGCATCGGAGCGGTGCTTTTCTGGGATGCTCAGAGCGGAACGAGCAATGTTGCGTTTTTTGATGCGGACGGATTCTATCAACTCAGCGGCGTATATGAAAAAATGTCCGATCAGCCTGATTTTACATATCTTGGAGATGGTGCAGTGACATTCAAACTGGAAACAGAAGACGGTACAATTTATCATTACACACTTACGATCTCGATATATGACAGCGATGTATATTTCAAAGCGGAGGCTGATTTACCAATACAGCAATGAATTCCATTTTGTAGGGCAGATAAGCAAGCGAAAAAATCTCTTTAGGAACGAAAGGGCGCACGTCTATATGCACCTATCGGGGTATCGTATGTCCTGGTTCACTTTATTCTCCATCAGCAGAAGAAAATTGCTTGACTGCGAACCTGCGTCACGACCTTCCGCTAAAGCGGTTATCCCCTGTGGACTTGCCGCCGGCAAGGTCGTATACCGATGTGAAAATCCGACCGATGGTTATATCGGTCGGATCAACTGTTTTATGACCATCCCGCCTTTTTCGGCAGCTTCTTTCTTACAGCAGGATCGGCTGGAGCTGCCGCCCCGCCATCGCCGCTTCGACCGCCGGCATGATCTTGCGGAAGTCCGCGATCAGCGAGGTCGGCTTCGTCTCGGCATTGTCCTGCCCGAAGGGGACAAAGTAGTAGTTTTTCCGGTTGAGCAGCGCGGCGATGTTCGGTGCGCTCGCGGAGAGGCCGTCGTTCGTCGCCGGCGCGAGCACGACGGGCTTTGCATTGCGCAGATGCCCCTTCGCCGCCATCGTCACTGGCCCGTCCGTGATGCCGTGGGCGAGCTTGGCGAGCGTGTTGCCCGTGCAGGGCGCGATGACGAGCACCTCCATCGCCCCCTGCGGGCCCAGCGGCTCGGCTTCCACGATATCGCGCACGGCCCTTCTGCCCGCGATGGCCTCCACGCGGGTGACAAAGTCCTCCGCCGTGCCAAAGCGCGTGGAATACCTTGCCGCGTTTTCCGACAGGATCGGCACGAGCTCATGCTCGCGCGCGATATCCTCATAGATCTTCAGCAGCTCGGGATGGTTGCAGAACGAGCCGCAAAAGGCAAATCCGATCTTCATGCTTCCTCCTTGATGAGTCGACATAACGTCTTTTTGATGGCGCAGGCCGCCGTCTCCGGCGCGACGCGCCCGGGCAGCCCCCCTGCCTTGAGATACGGAAGGCGCAGCTTTTCGACCGCGTCCATGTCAAAGCCGCTCGCGCCCGCCAGCTCGATGAGCAGGCAGTCCGGCGGCAGCTCGGCAAGAAGCGCCTCGTCCAGCACCTGATGCGGCACGGTGTTGAACACCACGCGGAACGCCCCCAGCGCGCCGGAAAGTCGGTTCGTGTGCAGCGGCGCATAGCCGAACGCGTCGATCCACGCAAGGTCCGACCGCTTGCGCGCGCTGACGCTCACCTTTGCCCCCAGCGCCGTCAGATCGTGCGCCAGCACCTTTCCGATGCGACCGAAGCCGAGCACCAGGCACGGCGCGCCGTGCAGTGTGACGCTCGTGTGCTTCATGGCGAGCTCGATGGCCCCCTCCGCCGTCGGAATGGCGTTGCGCACGCTGAGCTCCTCAGCGGCAAAATAGTCTGTCATATGCAGCCCCAGCGACTGCGCGAGCGCCGCGGCGTCCCTGCTCACATTGCCCGCGAAAACACGGTGCTCGGGCCGCAGCGAGCGCAGCAGGCGCTCCATCGTGAGTTCCGTACCGCTCAGGCAGCCGTTTTTCTCCGCCGGCAGCGGCAGAACGATGATCTCCGATCTCAGCGCGTCGCACAGCGCGCATTCATTCGGCGCGCCGCTCAGCTCCCACGAGCAGACGTCGTATCCCTCCGCCGCCATCATCCGGGCAAGCAGGCGCATTCGCGCGTCGCCGCCCAGGAATGCTATCGTCCGGTCCATCTCATTCCCCCTTTTCCGTAAAGGGTATGCCGTGATGCTTCTGCGCATGACGCAATTATTTTTGATTTTGTACTTGACAAATCTTATCTCATTATTAGAATAAGAATTATTCTAATTTTTATTTAGGAGGAGCACATGACAAAATACGCCGAGCAAATTCTCGATCTCGTCCTGTGCTCCGCCGAGCACCCGACCGCCGAGCAGATCTTTTGGCAGATGAAGCAGAAAAATCCGAAAATCGCGCAAGCTACGGTGTATAACAACCTCAACGCGCTGGTGGCGGACGGCAAGCTCATCCGCCTGCCGCAGCCCGGCTCGCCCGACCGCTACGACAACACCACGCGTCACGATCACCTGATCTGCACCCGCTGCGGCGTGCTCACGGACTTCCGATTCACCGACCTGACGCGCGATATCGAATCCGCGCTCGGCGCGCGCATCCGGTCCTACGACCTGCGCATCCACTATGTCTGTCCCGCCTGCCGTAAAGCGCAGGAGCAATGATAAAATGGCAAAAAAAGAGCTGAAAAGGAGAATTTCACGATGAGCACCAACAAGTATTCCGGCACCAAAACCGAGCAGAACCTGCGCACCGCCTTCTCGGGTGAATCCGAGGCGCGCAACAAGTACACCTTCTTCGCCTCCACCGCCAAGAAGGAGGGCTACGAGCAGATCGCCGCGCTCTTCCAGAAGACCGCCGACAACGAAAAGGAGCACGCCAAGCTGTGGTTCAAAGAGCTTCAGGGCATCGGCTCCACCGCCGACAACCTGCTCTCCGCCGCCGAGGGCGAAAACTACGAGTGGACCGATATGTACGACTCCTTCGCCAAGACCGCGGAGGAGGAGGGCTTCCCCGAGCTTGCGCAGAAGTTCCGCCTCGTCGGTGAGATCGAGCGCCACCACGAGGAGCGCTACCGCGCCCTGCTGCGCAACGTCGAGACCGCCAAGGTCTTCGAAAAGAGCGAGGTCAAGGTCTGGGAGTGCCGCAACTGCGGCCACATCGTCGTCGGCACCAAGGCCCCCGACGTCTGCCCCACCTGCAACCATCCCCAGAGCTACTTCGAGGTCCACGCAGAGAACTATTAAAGCAAGTACAGCAAGCAAAAAGCGAGAGCCGCAGGCGTTTGCCCGCGGCTCTCGTTTTCTTTATTGCTCCTTCGGCAGCAGCACGCTGATCGTCGTGCCCTTGCCCTCTTCGCTCTTGAGCTCCACCGTGCCGTGGTGATACTGCACGGCGTGCTTGACGATGGAAAGGCCAAGCCCCGTGCCGCCGCTCGCCTTGGAGTGGCTCTTGTCCACGCGGTAGAAGCGCTCGAAGATGCGGCTCTGGTGCTCCGGCGCGATGCCGATGCCCGTGTCGGCCACGGAGACGAACGCCTTGCCGTCCTTTTCGCCGACCGTCACCTTCACGCTGCCGCCCTCGACATTGTACTTGATGGCGTTGTCGCAGAGGTTATAGATGACCTCGTACAAAAGCCGGCGCACGCCGCTCACCCTCGCGCTCTCGCCCTCCACGGAGACCGACACGTTTTTCTGCCCGGCGGCAGCCTGCAGATCGTTCGCCGCCTCCTGCGAAAGCGCGAGCAGGTCGACCGCTTCACGCGGCATCTCATCGCCTTCGTCGAGCTGGGAGAGGCGGATGATATCGCCGATCAGCGTGACGAGGCGCTGCGCCTCCTTGCGGATGTGGCCGACGAAGCGGGGCACATCCTCCTGCTTCACCATACCGTTTTCCAGCAGCTCCGCGCTGCCGATGATGCCCTGCAGCGGCGTTTTGAGCTCGTGCGACACATTCGCCGTGAATTCGCGGCGATTCTGCTCCGCCGTCTCGCGGTCGGTGATATCGAAGGCCAGCAGCACCGCGCCGACCACCGTCTCGCCGGAGGCGATGCGGCTCACGTCGAACTGCCAGACGCGGCCGCCGCGCTCGGCGCAGGCCTCGCCGTGTCCCTGCGCCATCGCGTCGGCGATAGCAAGGCGGATATCATGGCTGCGGTCGATGGTCAGGAAGTCCTGGCCGACGCAGCGCTCATCGGCGGAAAAAAGCCTGCACGCGGCGGGGTTGATGCTCAGCACACACTCCTTCTCGTCAAGCAGGACGAGCCCCTCGCGCATACTGTCGGTGATCTGCGAGAATTCCATCCGCTGCCGCTCCAACTCGATCATCTGCTCGTCGATCTGGTGGTGCTGGCGGTTGATGCGCCCGAGCAGCGGCGAAAGTTCTTCATAAGCGTCGTTGTCCAGCGGACGCTCGAGGTCCAGCTCGTTGAGCGGCTGCACGATGCGGCGCGAGATGCGCCTTGCCAGCACCGCCGACAGGATGAACGCCAAAATCACGACGACCAGAATGGGCTGCACCATGCCGACGAGCAGCACGCCCGCCGTCGCGCGGCTGATGGAGATGCGCAGCACGCTGCCGTCCGGAAGCTTGCGCGCGCAGTACATCGTCTTTTGCAAAAGGGTGGAGGAATAGCGCGTGCTCTCGCCCTCGCCGTATTCACGCGCCTGCCGGACCTCCTCGCGGTCGGCGTGATTTTCAAGGCTCTCCGCGTCGGTCACGGTGTCGTAGAGCACCGTGCCGTCGGACGCGATCCACGTCAGGCGGTAGCGGTCGGACGAAACGCCGGAGAGGTAGTCCTCCCCGCCGCGCTCCACGGCGACGGAGGCAAGCTCCAGCTCGTCGCGCAGCTGCTTTTTCTCCACGCTGCCAAAGTATTCGTACAGGCACCCCAGGATGACAAGCAGGCTCGCCAGCAGCACCGCGCCGGCAACGAGCAGGATGGAGTGAAAGATCTTTTTGGTCATGCTCTGCCCTCCATGCGGTAGCCCACGCCGCGCACCGTTTCGATCTTTTCGCCGTAGGGGCCAAGCTTCTGGCGCAGGGTGCGGATGTGCATATCCACCGTGCGTGTTTCGCCGCAGTAGTCGGTGCCCCACACGTCCGCCATGAGCTGATCGCGCGAAAACGCCGTGCCGGGGTGCGACAAAAAGAGCCGCAGCAACTCGTATTCCTTATACGTGAGCGCGACGCGCTCGCCGTCCACGGTGACGGTGTGCTCCGTTTCGTCGAGCACGAGGCCGTCGGCGCGCAGCTGCTCGGCGGCCTTCGGACCGCAGCGGCGCAGCACCGCCTTGACGCAGGAGACGAGCTCCATCACGCCGAAGGGCTTGACGAGATAATAGTCCGCGCCGAGGTCCAGCCCCCGGATGCGGTCATATTCCGCGCCCTTGGCCGTCGCCATGACGATGGGGATATCGACAAGCCTGCTGTCCGCGCGCATCCGGCGCAGCAGCTCAAGGCCATCGATGCCCGGCAGCATCACATCGAGCACGACAAGCTCCGGCCGCCGCGTGCGCAGCGCCTCCCAGAAGCTTGTCCCGTCCTCAAAGCCCTCAGCCTCAAAGCCGGTGGAGCGCAGGGCGTAGACTTCAATATCGCGGATGCTGGCGTCATCCTCCACGCACCAGATCATGCTTCATCCCTCCTTGTGCTCGCCGGTCACCGAGAAGATGACCCATTCGGCAATATTTGTCGCATGGTCGCCGATGCGCTCGAAATACTTGGCGATCATCAAAAGGTCCAGCGCAAACTCCCCGTCCGAGGGGTCCTTCGCGATGCGCTCGATGAGCGCGCGCTTCACGCGCGCAAAGTAGTCGTCCACAACGTCGTCCTCCGCGATCACCTGCCCGGCGAGCGTTATATCGCCCTTGACGTAGGCGTCGACGCTCT
>ENA-UOJV01001382-UOJV01001382.1-human-gut-metagenome-genome-assembly--contig:-C82-NODE-1382-length-27063-cov-30.132072_pt1 | contig 27063 bp, 24 predicted proteins | sample MGYA00242356_ERZ723903 | MGnify/ENA metagenome assembly ERZ723903
CCCGCAAGCACATGGCAGAACGTGCCGATCTGCTGGGTGCCATCCGTCTGCCGAACAATGCGTTCCGTGCCAATGCTGGCACAGATGTTGTCAGCGACATTATCTTTTTGCAAAAGCGTGACCGCCCCATCGACCATGAGCCGGACTGGGTGCAGCTCGGCAAGACCGAGGACGGCTTTGCCATCAACCAGTATTTCGTGGACCACCCGGAGATGATTCTGGGCGTACTCTCCACCGAAAGCACCCAGTATGGACGAGAGGAATTGACCGTTGCTCCCATCGAGGGTGCAAACCTTGCAGACCAGCTTGCTGAGGCGGTACAGCATATTGAGGGTCAGTACACCGAAGTTGAGGTAGAAACACCAGATATTGCGGATGCCGAAAATGAGAAGCATATTCTCCCGGCTGACCCGGATGTGAAAAACTTCTCCTACACGGTGGTGGACGGTGAGGTGTTCTACCGGGAAAACTCCGTGATGACGCAGGTGGAACTTTCCGACACTGCCAAGGGGCGTGTCACCGGCATGGTGGAGCTGCGGCAGATCGTCAATGACCTGATTGACCAGCAGTTGAACGACTACCCGGACGAGGACATCAAGGCAACGCAGGAGCGTTTGAACGCCGCCTACGATGCCTTTACCGCCAAATATGGCTTGCTGAACGACCGCAGAAATGGGCGGCTGTTTGAGCAGGATTCCTCCTACTATCTGCTGTGTTCGCTGGAAAATCTGGACGAGCAGGGGCAGCTCAAGAGCAAGGCTGCAATGTTCACCAAGCGCACTATCCGCCCGGAGCGTACCGTTACCAGCGTGGATACCCCCAGCGAAGCGTTGGCGGTATCTATTGGTGAGCATGGCAAAGTGGATTTGCGCTATATGGCAGAACTGCTGGGCACTCCCGGTGAGTTTGGGCGCATTACCACCGAACTTTCCGGTGTGATCTTCAAGGACCCTGCCGCCGACCCCACTGACCCGGAAGCCGGCTGGCAGATGGCAGACGAGTACCTGTCTGGCGATGTCCGGGCAAAGCTGCGGATGGCACAGTTCGCCGCTGAGACGAACCCGGAATTTACCGTCAACGTGGATGCACTGACCAAAGCGCAGCCCAGAGAACTGGAAGCATCTGAAATTGATATACGGCTGGGTGCTACTTGGCTGGACCCGGACATTATCCAGAAGTTTATGACCGAGACGTTCCAGATTCCCTACTATCTGCGCCATGCAGTCAAGGTGAGATATTCTCCTTATACCGCAGAGTGGCGCGTGGAGGGCAAAACTGCCACCGGCAGAGGGGATATTATCTCCTCCGAAACCTACGGCACCAGCCGTGCCAATGCCTACAAGATCTTGGAGGAGACCCTGAATCTGAAAGATGTCCGCATCTACGACACCATTGAGGATGCCGAGGGCAAGCCGAAACGTGTGTTGAACAAGCGAGAGACCATGCTGGCGCAGCAAAAGCAACAGGTCATCAAGGATGCTTTCGCCAACTGGGTCTGGCAGGACCCCCAGCGGCGCATTGCGCTGGTGAAGCAGTACAACGAGCTGTTCAACTCTACCCGCCCCCGTGAGTATGACGGAAGCCACATCAAATTCGTGGGCATGAACCCGGAGATCACCCTCCGGGAACACCAGCGCAACGCCATCGCTCATGTGCTTTATGGCGGTAATACGTTGCTTGCACACGAAGTGGGTGCAGGAAAAACTTACGAAATGGCAGCGTCTGCCATGGAAGCAAAACGCCTTGGTTTGTGCCAGAAAAGCCTTTTTGTCGTACCCAACCATCTGACAGAACAATGGGCAAGCGAGTTTCTGAACCTCTACCCCAACGCCAAACTTTTGGTGGCACGGCGCAAGGACTTTGAGACCGCCAACCGCAAAAAATTCTGCGCCCGCATCGCCACTGGCGACTACGATGCGGTCATCATCGGCCATTCGCAGTTTGAGCGCATCCCGCTGTCCTTTGAGCGGCAGGAACGTATCATTCAGGAGCAAATTTATGAAACGCTTGCCGCCATCAATGAGCTGAAAGTCCACGCAGGCGAGAATTTCTCCATCAAGCAGATGGAAAAGACCCGGAAAACGCTGGAAACCAAGCTGGAAAAACTGCGCTCCGATGAGCGTAAAGACGATGTAATTACCTTTGAACAACTGGGCGTTGACAGGCTTTTTGTGGACGAGAGCCATTTTTACAAGAACCTCTTTTTGACCACAAAAATGCGGAATGTCGCAGGATTATCCACCAGCGAAGCGCAGAAATCCAGCGATATGTTCGGCAAGTGTCGCTATCTGGATGAGATCACCGGCGGGCGGGGCGTGGTGTTCGCCACGGGCACGCCCGTGAGCAATTCCATGACCGAACTGTACACGGTCATGCGGTATTTGCAGTACAGCACCTTACAGCAGAAAAAGCTGACCCACTTCGACTGCTGGGCATCCACTTTTGGAGAGACCACCACTGCAATTGAGCTGGCGCCGGAAGGTACGGGCTACCGTGCTCGTACCCGGTTCGCCAAGTTCTTCAACCTCCCGGAACTGATGTCCATGTTCAAGGAGGTTGCGGACATTAAAACATCCGACCAGCTTCATCTGCCTGTGCCCGAAGCAAAGTTTGAAACCGTGGTGGCAAAACCCTCGGAGATTCAAAAGGAAATGGTGCAGGAACTGAGCAAACGTGCTGCAGAAATCCACTCCGGTGCAGTAGATGCCTCCGTGGACAATATGCTCTGCGTCACCAATGACGGCAGAAAGATCGGCTTGGACGTTCGCCTGATGAACCCCATGCTGCCCGATGACCCCAACAGCAAGCTGAACGTCTGTGTGCAGAACGTGCTGAAGATCTGGGAGGAAGGCAAAGACCAGAAGTTGACCCAGCTTTTGTTCTGCGACCTCTCGACGCCGAAAAACGACGGCAACTTTAACGTGTACGATGACATTCGCAAGAAGCTGGTTGCCGCCGGTGTGCCAGAGAACGAGATCGAGTTTATCCACAACGCCGACACCGAAGCGAAAAAGGCGGCATTGTTCTCCAAAGTGCGCTCCGGCGATGTGCGAGTTTTGCTCGGAAGTACGGCGAAAATGGGGGCGGGTACCAATGTGCAGTCCCGGCTTGTGGCGGTGCATCATCTGGATGTTGGCTGGAAGCCCAGCGACATGACCCAGCGCAATGGTCGCATCATCCGTCAGGGCAATATGAATAAGGAAGTCAAGGTGTTCAACTACGTCACAGAAGGGACATTTGACAGTTATTTGTTCCAAACTCTGGAAAATAAACAGCGATTTATCAGCCAAATCATGACTTCTAAATCTCCTGTTCGCTCCTGCGAAGATGTAGACGAACAGGCACTTTCTTATGCGGAGATCAAGGCACTGTGCGCCGGAAACCCACTCATCAAGGAGAAAATGGATTTGGATGTACAGGTCGCAAAGCTGAAGGTTCTGAAAGCCGACCACCAGAGCCAGAAATTCCGCTTGCAGGACAAGCTGCTGACCAAGTTCCCGGCAGACATTCAGGAAACGAACGCCCACATTGCGGGGCTGAAAGCCGATGCACAGCTTGCTGCCGCCCACCCGCAGGAGAAAGAGGGCTTCTGCGGCATGACCATCAAGGGCGTTGCCTACGACGAGAAAAAGACCGCCGGTGAGCGTCTGGTGCTTGCCTGCTCGGAACTGCCCAACGCCGAGGAAAAAGTGATTGGCAGCTACCGGGGCTTTGAACTGTCCCTGCGGTTCGATGCTTTCCGAACAGAGTATCAGGCACTTTTGAAAGGGCAGCGAAAGTACACGGTGCCCTTGGGCACCGACCCTTTGGGCAACATCATCCGGCTGGATAATTCGTTGAACAACTTCCCGGAGCGCATCACTGCCGCAGAGAACGAACTGGATACCCTGCATCAGCAGCAGGCGGCGGCGCAGATTGAGGTGGAAAAGCCCTTCCCGCAGGAGGAAGAACTGGCAGAAAAGTCCGCACGGCTTGCGGAACTGAACGCCCAGTTGGATGTGGACGAAAAACATCACGAGCCGGAACAGGACGAGGAAGAACAGGAGGATGCACCTCGCCGTCCCTCGGTGCTGGCGGCGTTGGAGGAAAAATCCGATAAGCCGGAGCCGGTGAAGCCTTTCCGCAGTTATTACGACAAGGACGGTGATGCCCGGTGAAAGAAAAGCGGGACGAGATCATCATTCTGAGGACCACAAAAGCCGAGAAGAACCGCATTTATGAAAAGATGCTGGGCATGGGCATCCGAAGCCTGAGTGCCTATATCCGAAAAATGGCACTGGACGGCTACTGCCTGAACCTTGACCTGCCGCAACTGCGGCGCATGGCGTATCTCTTGCAGATGTGCAGCAACAATCTGAACCAGTACGCCAAAGCCGCCAATGAAAATGGTCGGGTCTATGCTGCCGACATGGAGGACCTGCGGCATCGGCTGGACGAGTTGATTGAGATCGGTCGGCAGATCCTCTCCCGGCTGGCTGAACTCTAAAATTTTCCCCGCAGATGGAGGGCTGCGGGGCTACATAAGGGTTGACATCCTTGCAAAGCAATCGTTGATACCTTTATAATCGGGGTGAAAGAAAGGCAGGTGCTGGATATGAGGTTCGTTTTTAAGATGATCGTTTTTCCGTTTTGGCTGCTTACGGCTTTCCTTGCGCTGATGCTGAAATGGACGCTGAACCTGTCGGCGTTTGTGCTGGCGCTGCCCATGCTGTATATTTTCGGCTGCGGTCTTTATACGCTGTACTGCCGGGAGTGGATGCAGTTTTTGATTTTGCTGGTGGCAGAGTTTGGCTGCTTCCTGCTCATCACCGCCGGAACAGTCATTGTAGAAGCCGTGGAATGGTTCAGTGGCTGGATTGCTGAATTATAAAATTTTTATGCCGCCATTGTGCGGCATTTTCTTTTTGCTGGGAGGTGGTAGAACTGGCTGCAACACGTTTGATTGCGCTGCACAAGAACAAGGGCAAGTCGGTTGCGGCCTGCCTGAAAAGCCGCACGGACTATGCGCAGAATCCCGACAAGACTGAGCATGGCGAACTGATTAGCAGCTACGAATGCAGTCCTTTGACGGTGGATGAAGAATTCATGCTGTCCAAACGGCAGTATGAACTTGTCACTGGGCGCAGACAAAAAAGTGACGTGATTGCCTATCAGATTCGACAGTCCTTCAAGCCCGGTGAGATCACCGCCGAGGAAGCCAACAAGGTGGGCTATGAACTTGCCATGCGGTTTACCAAGGGCAAATACGCTTTTATCGTTGCCACCCACACAGACCGGGAACACATCCACAATCACATTATCTACAACTCCACTGCGCTGGACAGCACCCGAAAATTTCGGGATTTTTTATTATCCGGGCTGGCCGTGCAGCGGTTGAGCGATTTGATTTGTCTGGAACATCAGCTGTCTGTTATTGAAATCAAGCCGTACCGAGAGCGGCAGAAGCGCACCCTTTATCCACCCAGAGAAAGTAATCGTGATAAGCTGTGTGCCGTAATCGACAACATCCTGCTGAACGAGAGGCCCGCAAATTTCGAGGGCTTTCTTCAAAAGCTGGAACAGCAGGGCTACGAAATCAAACGGGGAAAGTACACTTCGGTCAAAGGAACACGGCAGAAACGCTTTATCCGTTTTCGGACACTGGGCGCGGGATACAGTGAAGATGAAATCAAGGCGGTCATTGCCGGAGGATCCGAACACCGCCCGTATCAGAAGCAGCCACCGAAAGAGCAGCCGTTCCACCTGTTGGTGGACATTCAGGCAAAACTCTCCGAGGGCAAAAGCGAAGGCTATGCACGGTGGGCTAAACGCTACAATTTGAAAGAGATGTCCAAGACCCTGATTTTTTTGCAGGAAAATAAAATCGGCAGCATTGAGGAGATGCAGGAGCGTGTGGATGCTGCTACTGCTCACTATCACGAACTGGGCGATTCCATTAAAGATTCTGAAAATCGACTGGCAGAAATTGCGGTGCTGAAAGCACACATCATCAACTACGCCAAGACGCGACCAGTCTATGATGCCTACCGAAAGACCGGATACAGCAAGCACTTTCTGGAAGGTCATCGTGCAGAGATCACACTGCACAAGGCAGCGAAAGCGGCATTCGATGAAGCTAACCTGAAAAAGCTCCCCAAGGTGAAAGAACTGGATACGGAATATTCCAAGCTGCTGACGGAAAAGAAAGCACTCTACCCGGACTATCGTAAAGCGAAAGAAGAAATGCAGGAGCTTCTTCGTGCAAAGAGAAACGTAGAACTGTTCTTTGCAGAGGAAAAGAGCAGCACCGAAAAAACGAAGTCCCGATAAACGAAGATAGCCTAGGACCCTTCCCTCATGGAAGAGCCCTAGGCTATCTTTTTTGTTATAAAAGTGTTTGGAACAAACGCGCAGCCTGCATCGCACGATGCGGAACGATAGGGGATTGGGCACAGCCCAACAAGCATTTTGAATTTGGATTTGAAAAATCTGATTCAAAAATCGCGAGTTGGTACCAGCTCGCCCTGCTTGCTGGTACAATGTCATCGATGAAACAAAAATAGTTTCATCACAGACGGTTATATGGTTGTGCCGATTTCCAAAACATAGTAATATTGAAGTACTAACTGGGGCTGAAAGTGGCAAAACTGCTTGCTTGGTTTCCATTCAGGAATTACTAACAGCGTAGACCGTCCGTTCGCTTCGTAAAAGATTCAATGTTTTGATTGGTTGGGTCGGCACAACCGTTACCCGTGTCAACAACGCGCCTGTTATTTTTGCGAAGAAGCGAAACTGCCCTGAAAGGAGAGTTGTACCGTGCCTCGATTGACAGAGAAGTTTTCAGCGACTTCTCTTGCATTGTGTGTTTTTTCCAATGCCTGAATCAGAAGTTTTCTTGCTTCATTGTGCAACATTTGAATCGCCTCTTTGACTCAATCTTACACCTTTTGTCAAGTTGTAACTTTATTTGATCGGACTGCTATAGATAGACTGACAACAATCTTGCAAATTTTACTAAGGGAGATTTCAATACTAATGAAAAGGTACAGATAATTTGATTTGCAAAGGTTACATAATACAACATATAACTAAAATTAACAGTCCCTGAGTCGATAACAATTGGAAATTTGAAAAATTCGATGCGCGAACATAGAGACCTTGTATGCAACTGCTGCTCAATGCAAATATCAATCACGGCTCCCGCAAAACCTTGTACAATATGCACAAGGTCGTCAAATGACAAGTGTATTAAATGCCAATGGACAGATTGTTGATAGCACGATATGATATAGAGGGTGAATGGTCAGCGAGAGAATTCTTCACTGTGATATGAACAATTTCTATGCCTCTGTTGAGTGTATGCTGAACCCGGAACTGAAGAACAAGCCGGTGGCAGTGTGTGGTTCTGTGGAGGAACGGCATGGTATCGTACTTGCGAAGAACTATGCAGCAAAGGCGTTTGGCGTTTCCACGGGAGAGGCAATCTGGCAGGCAAAGCAGAAGTGCCAGGATCTTGTGATCGTGGAGCCGCACTATGAGCAATATATGAAGTTTTCAAAGCTGGCTCGTGAGATATACGATCGATATGATTCGCAAGTAATGCACACTGTGTTCTGACAAACCTGTAAAAGGAGGGGTTCTGATGTGTGGTGATTACACCCTTCGCCGTGAGAAAAGATACGTCGAAGTGGACGTTCGTTTTACTCCTGATGGCAAGATCCGCCCTCTTGCCATAAACTATGACAAGGCTCACACTTATGGAATTGATCGTGTCTTGGCAGTCAAACACGGGACATCACGCCTAGGCGGAAAAGGTCACTGCTTCACCTGCCTGATTTGCGGTCAGAAGCGGAATCTTTGGCTTGAACAGGGCAAGTGGTTCGTGGAAGCCTACTGTTCCGTGCCGGAAAGCTGTGCTTCGTAATGGCAAAATACTTATCCCGCACAGACCTTTCGCACATAGCGGGCAGGTATATCGAGCAGTACTATAACTTTTTCGGAATTAGCAAGGATGCCCCAGAACCCATTGACCCGGAACGGCTCGCAAGTTCTGTTCTTGGGCTGAATGTGAAAATGCTGCCGTTATGCAGCGATGGCAGTGTCCTAGGACTGACTGTTTTCCAGAAATGCGGTTTTACCGTAACCTTGGGGGACGGAACAAAGCTTGTAGAGGTGTTCATGCCGAAGGACGTCGTAATCGATTCCGCCCTTGCGGCAGACAGCTGCACCGGATGCCGGAATTTCACGATAGCGCATGAAGCGGCACACCATATTCTGGCTGACCAGTTTCCGAACGACTACGGAAAAGCAGTCAAGTGCCGTGGGCACATTGCCTATCGGGAACGAAACGGACAGCCCTCATGGGAAGAATGGCAGGCGAACACCCTTGCAGCGGAGCTGCTGATGCCAACATTTCTGGTCAACGCCGAAATAAAACGTGCAGCGCTGTGCCTGCCAAACGGAATCCTGTACAAATCCGCATCGGACCCGAACTATGAAAAAATTTTGGAGATGGCTGCACGGATGGGAGTATCGTGGTCTGCGATTAGGATCAGATTACAGCAGATGCAGATCATCAACGGCAAACCCATCCACTGCCACCCATTAGACGTCATTCGATTTGGAGAATAATATGACTTGGTCAAATAATCGCTCTTTTAAGAGTAAACCGCTGAACAATATACAGCAGGCACAATTCAGCATTGGCTGGAGGTTTTGTCCGGTTTGCGGACACAAGCTCTACCAAAAAACTGAGAGCTGTTCAGGCTCTATCAGCATAAAGTGCCTCAAGTGCGGCAACGTAGCAACCGTTGACTTAGCCTACCGCAGGCGCTGACTTTTTAGACAAAACACAATTTCAAAAATCGGGTGCATTGCACCCTGAATATGGACTGTTCGTCACCGAGCAACGGGCCATTGCCGCAAGGCAATGTATGAAACGCGCACCAAATAGCCGGGCAACAGCTGATAGAGTGATTCTGCTTTAGAACCGCTCTGTTAGTTGGTTGTCCGGCTATTTTTTTAGCCTTCAGGTAGCCTGCTCCCGTAAAAAGGAGCAGGCTTTATGTTTGTCCGTTTTTCGTGGATGCCCCAAGCGGCGAAATATCCGTAGCCTTCCAAATTTTCGACTTTTTACGCTTTATCGAAAATTTGGAGGTTACACATGAGTTTCAATAATGGTAATGAACGTCGCAAGCTGAACGCAAAGTGGGAGCAACTCCGTGTGCAGTACCGCGAAGCCGGAATGAGCGAAGAGGCAATTCAGGCGATGTATGAGTTTGATTTGGGCGTCCTGAAGCCCTGCTCTTTGCGGAGCAGAACGGTCACTCTGCACCCCTGTCGGCGGGCATCAAGCTGCGCGCCAAGGTGGTGGGCGGCGATGCGCCTTCCAAGGCGTTTGTCGCAGCCACTAACCGGGCGGGGCTTTCCCTCAACTACGACAGTATGCAGCTGAGCGACTACCGCATCGGCTGCGTGGGCACGGCGCTGAAGCTGTACGACCAGCTGGGCGAAGAGATCTACTGCGAAGCCCTGCGGCACATCGTGGCGGCGTGGGAGGGCAGACCGGATTCCTTCCGGGCGGCTGTCCTGCGGGGCGTGATGTACTTTGTGCAGCTGTATCATGGGCAGTACAGCGAGGAGCGGCTTGTCCGTGCGCTGAGCGGCGTCCATCCCATGGAGCTCTACCGTGTCAGCCGGGATAACCCCGCCAAGCTTCCGGGCTGGCGGCGGTACGTTTACCCCATCTACACCACCTACAACGGCAAGTGCAGGAAAGACGCACTGCCGATGAAGTTCTAAGCTCAAATATCTCCTTTGGCAAGTGAGATGGTCCCCGAAAAAGACCATCACACTTTACATATAGTATTTTCTGCTGAATAATCGACATATTGAACTAGAAAGAGAGGACAGGAATGAGCGAGATCGCAGCCTGCACTTTGATTCAGGAAGAGCCTGACCGCAAGACGGAGCGGTACACTCCATTATAGAAAGGGGGGATCTGTTTGGGCGAAGAAACTTTGAATCCCCGTGATGCGTACCGTGTGATGCTCCGGGATTACCCGGATGTGCTGAACATCGACCAGATGTGCGAGATATTGAGCGTCAGCACAAAAACCGGGTATGCGCTTTTGAAAAAGGGGAGCATCCAGCATTTGAAGGTCGGACGCTCCTACCGCATCCCCAAGGCACATCTTTTGACTTATCTTATCGGATTCGCACCCGGTCACACCATCCGGGCGTGACATCCTTGCATTCTCTCCTGCCGTTGGGTACACTGATGGTGTCAGCGGCAGAAGTTACATATTCAGGTGGATGCAAAGACAGGAGGAAACATTATGGTAGCAGGGCATCTGCAAGAAAAAAACGACTTCTACTACATCGTTCTGAGTTACAAGGACGCAGACGGAAAGCGAAAGACCAAGTGGGAAGCCACCGGTCTGTCCGTCAAGAGGAACAAGAAGAAAGCTGAAGCTCTTTTGCTGGAACGTCGGAGGAACTTCATGGTTCCCACCGCACCTGCGGAGATCCGCTTGGACGATGACATTCTCTTTTCGGACTTCATGCTGAAATGGCTGGAAGTCACGAAAAGCTCTGTCCAAATCACGACCTATGCCAGCTATCAAGGAATGGTGGAGCGCATCATCGCTCCCTATTTCCGCAAGCGCGGCATCAAGCTGGTAGACCTGAAAGCCACCGATTTGCAGGATTTCTATACCAAACAGCTTGAACGGGTCAAGGCAAATTCGGTGATCCATTACCATGCAAACATCCACAAGGCATTGAAGTATGCGGTCAAGATCGACCTGATCCCCACCAATCCGGCAGATAAGGTCGAGCGTCCGAAGAAGAATGCGTTCAAGGGCAGCTATTACAGTGCCGAAGAGATCCATGCTTTGACGGAGGTCGCAGAGGGCACCAAGCTGGAGATCCCGGTTCTGCTGGCATCCTTCTACGGCCTGCGCCGCAGCGAGGCGCTGGGGCTGAAGTGGGATGCGATCGACTTTGAGGAAAACACTCTGGAGATCAAGCACATCGTTACGCAGGCATCCATCGACGGCAAAAAGGTTCTGGTACAGGCAGACCGTGCAAAAACGAAGTCCAGCCTGCGGACGCTGCCTCTTGTGCCGCCCATCCGTGACCGCCTGCTGATGCTGAAAGGTCAGCAGGAAACCTACCGCCGCCTGTGCGGTAAAAGCTACAACCGGGATTATCTGGGCTATCTGTGTGTGGACGAGATCGGGAACATCATCCGCCCCAACTACGTTTCCGAGCAGTTCCCGAAGCTGTTGGAGAAAAACGGTCTGCGTCCTATCCGCTTTCATGACCTGCGTCATAGCTGCGCCAGCCTTCTTCTGGCAAACGGCGTTCCCATGAAGCAGATTCAGGAATGGCTGGGTCACAGCGACTTCTCCACCACCGCCAATATTTACGCCCACCTCGATTACGCTTCCAAGCTCTCGTCTGCACAGGCGATGCTGGAGGGGCTGGGCTATGGCAATGCGTCAGCATGATGCCATACGCCCACAAGACAGGGTGGACGGGCGATGTTCCGGCAAAAAAGAATGGACAGACGAATAAAATTCATCTGTCCATTCGATTTGGCGGAGCATCAGGGAGTCGAACCCTGGCACCGGTCTCCCGGCCTATCGCATTTCGAGTGCGACCTCTTACGACCACTTGAGTAATGCTCCAGATATTAAATTTTAGAATGCGCCGTGCATTCTGGGAAAACTTTGGAGAGAATTGCAGGAGAGAACGCCAGAAAATCGTTCCCTCACGAAGTCGGAAAACCCGCATGAAACCTAGCAAAACCGGAAAACCACTTCCAAAAAGCCAGTTAGATTTCGAGTCGTTCTCGTTACGACCACTTCGATACATCTCCAAGTATGTTTTCATGGCAAATTTACGATTTGCATATCGCAAATCGGCCTTGAAACGTGGAACAGTTGCTGGTAGGAGGAATGCTCCTTATCCATATACAGCTTTATTATTATAGCAAAATCCCGCCTTTCCGTCAACTGGAAAAACAAAAAGCCCTTCCGGCGGCTGTCTGACCTCAGGCAGCAGGACTGGGAGGGCCTTCTGATTTTTGCTGCGCTCTGCCCTCTCCCTTGACAGGCGGGGCGGCATATGCTATATTTATTTCAAATTTGAAGCATATAGACTCGAAGGAGGACCTATGGCAGCACAGAATCGACAGGATATGGGCAGCGGGCCGGTCAAGCCCCTGCTTTTGCAGCTGATGATCCCCGCCGTGGTGGCGCAGGTGGTCAATCTGCTCTATAACATCGTAGACCGCATCTACATCGGCCACATCGAGGGCATTGGCGCGGCGGCGCTGACAGGCGTGGGCCTGTTCGCCCCCATTCTCATGCTTTTGAACGCCTTCGCCATGCTCATCGGCGCGGGCGGTGCGCCCCGCACGGCCATCGCACTGGGGCAGGGCAACAAAGAGGACGCCGAAAAGATCATCGGCAATAGCTTTACCATGCTGCTCTTCTTCGCCGTGGTGCTGACGATCGGCTTCTATGCCGGTGCGCCCGCCCTGCTGCGGCTTTTTGGCGCCAGCGACGCCACCCTCCCTTACGCGGTGGCCTATGGCCGCATCTATATTCTCGGCTCGGTGTTCGTGCTGCTGGTCATGGGCATGAACCCCTTTATCACGACGCAGGGCTTTGCGAAGATCAGTATGCTCACCACCGTCATCGGCGCAGTCATCAATATCATCCTCGACCCCATCCTCATCTTCGGCCTTGGCTGGGGCGTCCGGGGCGCAGCGGTGGCGACGGTGTTCAGTCAGGCCGTGGGTGCCTGCTGGATCTTAAAGTTCCTCACCGGCCCGAAGACGATTCTCAAACTCCGCAAAGAGTACCTCAGGGTGGAGCGCGGCGTCATCCTGCCGGTGCTGGGGCTGGGCATCTCGTCCTTCGTCATGCTCTCGACGGAGAGCCTGCTTTCCGTCAGCTTCAGCTCCAGCCTCGCCCGCTATGGCGGCGACATCGCCGTAGGCGCGATGACCGTCATCACCAGCGTGTCCCAGCTGTGCACCCTGCCCATTCAGGGCATCTGTCAGGGCGGCCAGCCGGTCATGAGCTTCAACTTCGGCGCAGGCAAAAAGGCCCGGGTCAAGGAGGCGTTCCGCTTCCAGCTCACCCTTTGTTTCGGCTACACCACCTTGTTCTGGCTGCTTATGATGGCCGTGCCCGGCGTGGTGGCGGGCATCTTCACCTCGGATGCCGCCCTGATCGACTACACCACATGGGCCATGCGCATCTATATGGCCGGCATCCTTGCGATGGGCGTTCAGATCGCCTGCCAGCAGAGCTTTATGGCGTTGGGTCAGGCGAAGGTGAGCCTCTTGCTGGCCTGCCTGCGCAAGATCATCCTGCTCATCCCCCTCATTTTTATCCTGCCCCATTTTATGGCAGACAAATGCTTCGGCGTCTTTCTGGCAGAGCCGGTCAGCGATCTTCTGGCCGCGACCATCACGGCCATTACTTTCTTTTCCCGCTTCGATAAGATACTCGACCGGGGCGCAGGGAGAGCGTAATTTCACAGGAAATGACCAGCCCGCAGGACGGACAAAATGCCCGGCCTGCGGGCTGGTTTTGCGTTGGCGTCAGTCGGCCCCGGGAGAGGGGGACGCGGGCGCACCGGCACGCCCGCATACATCAAAAGTACAGCAGCAAAGAATCTTGTATATAAAAGCGAAGATCCTGAATATCTGCACGACAGGCGGATAGAAAACCAATCAATCGGGTCACTTTGTACAAACATTCCGTTGAAAATTTGTGCTTGAATCTAATTGCGGGATGGAAAAATATGCGCTATCATAGTAGCGAAAGGCGAGTCCGTTTGCGGAGGGAATGGTGCTGTGAGCAAAGCACGGCACCGCCATGAAACGGATAAACGCAACATGAATCGGAGGTAACAAGAAATGAAAAAGATCTCTCGTCGTGACTTCCTCGCAGCTTCTGCTGCTGTGGGTGCAGCTGGCGTCCTGACCGCCTGCGGCGGTTCTTCCAGCAGCACTGCCACCTCTACTGCAGCTTCCACTGCTGCCAGCACCGCTGCCGGCGGCAAGTCCACCGACTACCCCACCAAGGGTATTTCCGTCATCTGCCCCTGGTCTGCAGGCGGCGGCACGGACTCCTGCCTGCGCGCATTCTGCGAGGCAATGGGCAAGAATCTGGGTGTGACCCTGACCGTCGATAACCAGACGGGCGGCGGCGGCATCCTGGGTCATCAGGCCATCGCAGACGCCAACACCGACGGCTACACCATCGGCATGATCACCTTCGAGCTGGCTACCTACAAGAAGCTGGGCACCAGCGAGCTGACTTGGGAGAACTACGCTCCCCTGTGCCGCGTCAACACCGACGCAGCTGCCATCACCGTCGGCGCAAAGTGGGCTGCTGACAACGGCATCACCGACCTGCCCGGTTTCATTGATTACTGCAAGGCTCACCCCGGTGAGGTGCAGATGGGCGGTTCTTCCAACGCTTCTGTCTGGCACATCGCTGGCGGCTACCTGATGAGCGCTACCGGCATCGACATCCAGATGATCACCTATCAGGAGGGTGCTGCTACCGCCGTCCAGAATGCAGCCGGCGGCTTCATTCAGGGCGTTACCGTTTCTCTGGCCGAGGCCCGCAGCTTCATCGAGTCCGGCGACCTGATCTGCCTCGGCGTCATGGACGAGGAGCGCAACCCCGTCTTCCCCGACGTGCCCACCTGCAAGGAGCAGGGCTACGACATCACCTACTACACCCAGCGCGGCATGGCCGCTCCTCTGGGCGTGGACGATGCCATCATGACCCGTCTGGAAGAGGCCTGCGCCGCCGCCATCGAGGATCCCGATTTCGTGACCTTCATGAACAACAACGGTCAGGCTATCTCCTATCTGGATGCACAGGGCTATGCGGACTACCTGAAGCAGGCTGCTGCCGACGTCGCAGCTGCTATGGACGCTGTCGGCCTCTGATTTGTCTCTCTGCGTATTTGCTGGGGCAGGCAGTTCGTGCCTGCCCCTTTTTTGAAAATAGAGAGAGGAGGAACCCCTTTTGAACAAAAACAAAATGAAAACGATGGCCTTTTCCAATCTGATCGGCTCCATCATTTTCCTCGCCATCGGCATCTGGGCATGGTTCCAGACCGGCAACTTCCCCGAGGTGGCCAACACCTATGTGCAGGCGTCCACCTTCCCCCGCGTCATGATCGTGGGCGTGGTCATCTTCTCCGTCATCCTGCTCCTCCAGTCCATCTTCAAGCTGATGGGCACCATGAAGGAGGGCGACCCAACCGCCGTTGAGGTGGGAACCCTGAACCCCCTGAAGGACAAGGGTCTGGCCGCAGCCTACTTCGTCATCATCCTCTGCGTGCTGTTTGCCGCCCTCTTCAAGAGCTGCGGCTACATCCTGTGCGCAATGGTGCTGTCGATGATCATCATGTTCCTCATCGGCAAGCGCAACTGGGTGCAGATGATCCTTGTGAGCATTCTGGTGCCGCTGCTGATGTGGCTGGTGTTCTACAAGGTGCTTACCGTCAATATTCCGCTGGGTCCGCTGAACTTCCTGCGCACCCTCGTGGACATGATATAAGGAGGGAGCACAGTTATGGATTTTAGTCTGCTTCTTTCCAGCTATGCTGCTGTCTGGTCCAACCCCGAGGTCCTTCTGATGACCTTCATCGGCGCACTGGGCGGCGTTCTGCTGGGCGCTATCCCGGGCATGACCGCCACCATGGGCGTGGCGCTGCTCATCCCCTTCTCCTTCGGCATGGACCTCATCCCGTCCATCGGCCTGCTGCTGGGCATCTACTGCGGCGGTATGTACGGCGGTTCCATTTCCGCTATCCTCATCCACGCCCCCGGTACTCCTTCCGCAGCTGCTACCCTGCTGGACGGCTACCCCATGTGCAAGAAGGGTCAGGCCGGCAAGGCACTGTCCGTTGCCATGTTCGCCTCCTTCTGCGGCGGCGTCATCGGCGCACTGGTCATGACCTTCCTGTCTCCGCTGGTCGCTGACATGGCCATGAACTTCGGCCCCGGCGAGATGTTCATGCTGGCCGTCTTCGGTCTGTCGGTCATCGTCGCAATTTCCGGCAAGTCTGTGGCCAAGGGCCTCATCAGCGCCTTCTTCGGTATGCTGCTGTGCACCGTCGGCCTCGACCCCACCAACGGCATCCCCCGCTTCATCACCACCAAGCAGACCGGCCTGCTGGACGGCTTCCAGTTCATCCCTACCCTGATCGGTCTGTTCGCAGTCTCTGAGGTCATCGCCGGCGTGGAGCGCATCATCCGCGGCGAGGAGCAGGAGCAGAGATCCAACGAGAAGATCACCAACGTCCTGCCGGACTGGAAGACCATCAAGAAGATCTGGCCCAACATCCTCTCCGGCGGCCTCATCGGCACCTTCATCGGTGCCATCCCCGGTGCAGGCGGTGACATCGCCGTCTTCGTCTCCTACGGCGCCAGCAAGTCCGCCAGCAAGCACCCCGAGCTGTACGGTACCGGCATCCCCAACGGCGTTGCGGCGACCGAGTCCGCCAACAACGGCTGCTCCGGCGGCGCAATGATTCCCCTGCTGTCTCTGGGCGTCCCCGGCGACTCCGTCACGGCCATCCTGCTGGGTGCCTTCATCATGAAGGGCATCACCCCCGGCCCCATGATGTATGTCACCGAGCTGCCCACCGTCTACCGCGTCTTCGCAGCTCTGATGCTGGCAAACCTCTGTATGCTGGTGGTGGGCTGCCTCGGCGTCCGCTTCTTTGCAAAGATCGTCTCGGTCGAGAAGAAGATGCTCTACCCCATCATCCTCGTCATCTCCCTGCTGGGCGCTTTCTCCATCAATAAGAATGCCTTTGACGTGGGCGTCTGTGTCGCCTTCGGCATCATCGGCTGGCTGATGAACAAGTACGAGTTCCCCCTTTCTCCCATCCTGCTGGCCCTTATTCTGGGACCCATGTGCGAGAAGAACTTTGTGCGCTACATGAACATCCAGCGCGGAAACTTCTTCGCCATCACCACCTCTCCCATCGCTATGGTCTTTGCAAGCGTAGCCATCCTCGTTATCATCTACTCGGTCTATAACCAGAGCAAGATCAACAAGCGCACCGCTGCAAACGCTGCACAGGAGAAGGCATAAGCTCAACATCCTGACAAGCTCTGTCTGTTACATTCCCATGAAGCTGCGGCTGTCCCGTTCCGTCGGGGCGGCCGCACTTCGCTTTGGGCAGCAAAAACGGAGGTCTGTTTATGTGGTTTGTATTTGCACTGGGCTCGGCCCTGTTTGCGGCCCTTACCTCGATTCTGGCCAAGGTGGGCATCGAGGGGGTCAACTCCACTCTGGCCACCGCCATCCGCACTGTGGTGGTGCTGGCCATGAGCTGGGGCATGGTGTTCCTCACCCGGGCCCAGGGGGGCATGGGGGAGATCAGCCGCCGGAGTTGGCTCTTCCTCATCCTATCGGGGCTGGCCACCGGGGCGTCCTGGATGTGCTACTACCGGGCCCTGCAGCTTGGCCGGGCCTCTCAGGTGGTGCCCATCGACAAGCTCAGCGTGGTGATCACCCTGGTGCTGGCCTTTGTGTTCCTCCACGAGCCCTTTACCGCCAAAAGTATGGTGGGCTGCGCCCTCGTCGCCGCCGGCACCCTGTTTATGGTGCTGTAAGAGGGTAAGCTCCCTGCAAACAACAAGGCCCTCCCGGTTTTGCCCGGGAGGGCCTTATCGTTTTGCTGTACGCTTACTTTTCGGCGGGCGTCTCCGGAGCAGCGGGCGCTTCCGAATGGTGGCACTTGGCCAGCATATCCAGCTCCGGCATCAGCTCGGTGCTGATGACCGACAGCATCTGCTCCATCTTGTCGCAGTCCTCTGCGGGGAACCGCTGACGCACTCGCTCGATGACGGTGTGCAGGTAGGAGTAGCTGATGCTGTAGTAATCGATGTATTTCTGGGTGGGGCGCAGATAGTACTCGCGGCGGTCGGTGGTGGACTGGATCTTCTCCACATAGCCCTTTTTCACGAGGCTGCCGATCTTGTAGGCCGCATTGGGAGTGGAAATGCGCATCATGCGGGAGAACTCCGCAATGGTCGGCTCACCCATCGCCATGATGCCCTCCATGCAGAAGGACTCCACCGTGGTCAGCGTGGCCTCGCGGGTGGCAAAGCGCTGAAATACATTTTGATAAAAGTGCAGCTTGAATTTGGTATAAACGTCCTGAAAGACTTCTTCCAGCATGGATTCTCCTTCCATGAGCCTAATAGCTCAAAAAATTTACTCTTTTTACAGTATACCATGATTCTGGCCGGAGGGGAAGAGAAAAATCCACGATTTTGGTGGAAATTTTAGGCTTTTCCGGACTTTTTCTGCCCGGGATGGCCCATCCGTGCCCTGACGATGCTCAGGATCACAAGCTCGATGACGACGGCACAGGCCAGCAGCACGAAGGAGGTCAGGACGTTGGCAGCTTCGCCGAGGACGGCCTGCGCTGCGCCGCAGAGCAGGTAGCAGCCCGCCGAGATGGCGGCGGCGGTCATGGCGTAGGGCAGCTGAGTGGAGACATGGTTGACGTGGCTGCAGTGGGCACCGGCAGAAGCCATGATGGTGGTGTCGGAGATGGGCGAGCAGTGGTCGCCGCAGACCGCGCCGGACAGGCAGGCGGCGATGGAGACCACCAGCATCTCACCCTCCGGGAACGCATGGCAGACGATGGGGACCAGAATCGAGAAAGTGCCCCAGGACGTGCCGGTGGCAAAGGCGAGGAAGACCGCCACCACAAAGATGATGATGGGCAGCAGGTACTGCAGAGCCGCTGCAGAGCCGCTGAGCAGGCTTGCGACGTAGTATTTTGCGCCCAGCAGGCCGGTCATGCCGGAAAGCGTCCATGCCAGCGTCAGAATGAGCATGGGGCTGACCATGGCCTTGAAGCCCTCGGGGATGCAGGCGGCGAAGTCCTGAAAGGTCATGACGCCCCGCACGCGGTAAAACACGAAGGTGAACATCAGCGCAATGGCGCTGCCCAGCACGAGGCCCATGGAGGCGCTGCAGTTGGCAAAAGCGGTGACGAAGTCCACGCCCTCAAAGAAGCCGCCGGTGTACACCATGCCGAAGATGCAGGCCGCGATGAGCACCAGCACCGGCGCGATGAGGTCTACCACATGGCCGCGGGCGTCGGAGCCGTCGTCCACATCGTCGCCGTAGGGCCGGTCGTCGGTGGTGAAGAGGTCACCCAGCAGGGCGTTGTCCTCGTGCTTCTTCATGGGGCCGTAGTCGAAGCCGCTGAAGATAAGGAAGAGGCTCATCACCATCGTGAGGATGGCGTAGTAGTTATAGGGGATGGTGCGCAGGAACATGGTGAAGCCGTTGATACCCGAGCCTTCCGGCACCGAGGAGGTGACGGCGGCAGCCCAGCTGGACACCGGCGCGATGATGCAGATGGGGGCGGCGGTGGCGTCGATGAGGTAGGCCAGCTTTGCGCGGGAGACCTTCTGCCGGTCCGTGACCGGGCGCATGACGGAGCCGACGGTCAGGCAGTTGAAGTAGTCGTCCACAAAGATGAGGATGCCCAGCAGCAGGGTGGCGAACTGTGCGCCTGCCCGGGTGTGGATGTGGGTGGAGGCCCAGCGGCCGAACGCGGCGCTGCCGCCGGCCTTGTTCATCAGGGCCACAAGGATGCCCAGCATCACCAGAAAGACGAGGATGCCCACATTGCTGGAATCGGACAGCTTGGAGATCATACCGCCGTCCTCGTTGAAAAAGAGGGTGGTCAGCGCAAGCTCAAGGTTGCCGTTGGCGTAGAGCAGCGCACCGGTGGCGATGCCCACCAGCAGCGAGGTGTAGACCTCCTTGGTGTTCAGGGCCAGAACGATGGCCACCACAGGGGGCAGCAGGGAGAGCGCAGAGCTGTATACTGCGCAGGTGTAGGTGGAGGGGTCGGCGATCTTGCCGGGAGTTGCTGCGGTGCACCACAGCAGCAGGGCAAACACCAGAAGAGCACCCACCCACGAAAGATTGGTTTTTTTCATGATAAGCTCCTCACTTGATTTTTTTGCGGTCTGCCGGGCAGACTATCCCCAAGAACGGGGACGGAAGGGGGTGTTGGCTGCGCCGGACTATAAAGCGATGTATCTGGAACTGTTCCGCGCCAGCGAGCAGGCAGCCCGGCTCCTGCAGGAAGCACAGGCCCGGGCCGAGCAGCAGCTTCTGGCTGCCGACCCGCCGCCCATCGAGCTTGCCGGGCGCGGAGAGCAAAAAGATTAACCTTTCTTGCTCTCGGCCTTGGCGGCAAATTTGGCGTCGTTGACCACGAAGCGCTCGTGGACGCCGCCGCCCACGGGGCCTTTCTCGTCGTACAGGGACACCTTGAACACCAGCTTGCGGCCCTCCACAGCGGTCAGCTCGCTCTCGCAGGTGACGGTCATGCCCACGGGGGTGGGGGCGGTGTGCTCCAGCTCCAGCTTGGTGCCCACAGAGCCGCAGCCCTCGTCCAGTGCGTCGGCGACGCTCATCCAGCAGGTCTTTTCGGCCAGCGCCACCAGTGCGGGGGTGGCGAAGACGTTCAGCGTGCCGCTGCCCATCGTCTTGGCGGTGTTTTCAGGGGTGACGGCGACGCTCTGTCTGCCGCGGATGCCAGTCTCTAACATAAAAATGCCTTCTTTCTCAAATCTTCGTCCTGCCGCAGTTTGCGGCAGATAATTTCACATTCGTAAGGATACCACAAAATATCGGTCATTGCATCTGTTTTCGGGATTTTTTCTCCAAAACTCTTTCCGCCTGAAGCCAAAAGCGGTATCATAAGCTGGACAGGGAGGGAGAGAAGATGAATGATTTCTGGAAATCCTACGACATCACCCACGCTGAATTTGGAGCCGATTACCGGTGTTATCCGCTGTATGGCGGCATCCACCTCACAGAATTGGCTCTTTCGCTTGCATTCATTGCAGGAATGGCTTGGTGGTATCGCCGCAGCTCTGCCCGCACCCGGCGGCGTATTTTAATAGGAGTCACTCTCCTACTTGTGCTGGACGAAGCTGCCCTCCTGCTGGGGATGGAGCTGACCGGTCAATGGAACTGGAGTTATCTGCCCCTGCACCTGTGCAGCATCAATGTCTTTGTCTGCCTATACAACACCCTCACGGACAGAAACTGGTGCAAAGAGGAACTGTATGCCCTCTGTATCCCGGGCGCAATGCTGGCCCTGCTCTGCCCCAGTTGGCTGGACGTTCCCTTCTGGTGGACATTCATCAATCTGCACTCGGTCAGCATCCATGCCCTGCTGGTACTCTATCCTACCCTGCTGGTGGTGGGTGGCTATCGTCCCAGCCCCCGGCGAATCCCACAGGTGCTGGCGTTTTTGTTTGGATCCGCCCTGCCTATCTACTTTTTGAATAAGCCGCTTGGCACCAACTTCTATTTTCTCAATAATCCCTATGGGAATATCATCACCAGTACATTTACAGAGCTGCTAGGTGAAAAGTATTATATTCTGGGCTTTCTGCCTGCCATCGCGCTGGCGCTGGCCGTTATGTATCTGCCGTGGGCCTTGAAGGAGTGGCGGAGCAGAGGGAGGACATAAAACACAGCAGGGATGTTTTAATGAAACCGCAAGCTGATTGCAAATTTCCGGCGTTTTACGGTTTATTTTGTCAATTTGGGAGGCATGATGAGTTTTTGTGCCAAAACGCTTGACAGGGGGGCATCTGCGTGCTATCATGAATACATGAACAGATGTTCATATGTAAAAACGAAAGGGTGACAACGATGGCTGAAGAAGTCACTTCCCCCGAAAAACTGCCCAAGGCTCCGCCGGAGCTGCCGGACGATGAGGTGCTTTATGAGCTGGCCGACCTGTTCCGGGTGTTCGGCGACTCCACCCGCATCAAGATCCTCTATGCCCTCCACGACGACGAGCTTTGCGTGCAGGACATCGCAAACGCCGTCCAGCTCAGTCAGTCGGCGGTGAGCCACCAGCTGCGGGTGCTGAAGGACACAAAGCTCGTCCGCTTCCGCCGCGACGGCAAGACCGTCTACTATGCGCTGGACGACGACCATGTGCGCAGCATCCTCTCGATGGGCATGGACCATATCGAAGAGTGATGCCCCCCTGAAATGCTGCAAGCCCTGCCGCACCCTGCGGCGGAGCGGCTATATAGAAAGAAAGGCTGGTACTTATTATGAAAAAGAGCTACAAGATCGAAGTGGACTGCGCAAACTGCGCTCAGAAGATGGAGGATGCCGCCAACACCGTTTCCGGCGTGGCAAAGGCTACCGTCAGCTTCATGACCCAGAAGATGAACGTCGAGTTTGCCGAAGGCGCTGACCCCAAGGCCACCATGCAGAACGTCCTCGCCGCCTGCAAGAAGGTGGAGGACGACTGCGAGATCTTCGGCATCTGAGCGTCTGCCGCAGCGGACGAGATGCGGGTGGAAACTGTGGAAAAATGAATCAGTTTTCAACAATTTCCACCGTGTTTTCAACATCCTTTGCGCAAAAGTAGAAAAATAAACGCGCATTTGAGGCTTTTTGCGGGAAAACATCGTGGAAAAGCCGGGGGAAAGGGTGGAAAACAAGCCCCTTGTGGGGAAAACCTGTTGAATCTGAGAAAAGTGCCCCAAAGGAGGCCTGAGACCCATGACGAAAAAACAAAAGAAAATGCTCTACCGCATCCTCGCCGCTCTGGCGCTGGTGCTGGTGCTCAAGCTGCTGCCGCCCCTGCCTGTGGCGGCAGAGCTGCTGCTCTACTGCATCCCCTACCTCGTGGTGGGCTGGGACGTGCTCCGCAAGGCCCTGTTGGGCATCAAGAACCGTCAGGCCTTCGATGAGTGCTTCCTGATGGCAGTCGCCACCGTGGGCGCATTCGCGCTGGGCGACTACGTCGAGGGCTGCGCCGTTATCATCTTCTATCAGATCGGCGAGCTGTTCCAGAGCGTGGCCGTCGGCAAAAGCCGCCGCAGCATCTCGGCCCTGATGGACATCCGGCCCGACTATGCCAACATCGAGGGCGAGGACGGCAAGCTGGAACAGGTGGACCCCGACGAAGTCGAGGTGGGCACGGTCATTGTGGTCCAGCCCGGTGAGCGTGTGCCCATCGACGGCGTCATCGTCGAGGGCGCTTCCACCCTGAACACTGCCGCCCTCACCGGCGAGAGCCTGCCCCGCGATGTCCAGTCCGGGGATGAGGTCATCAGCGGCTGCGTCAATATGAGCGGCCTGCTCCGGGTCAGGACCACCAAGGAGTTCGGCGAATCCACCGTCTCCAAGATCCTCGATCTTGTGGAAAATTCCAGCATGAAGAAGGCTCGGGCCGAGAACTTCATCACCCGCTTTGCCCGGGTCTACACCCCGGCGGTCTGCTACGGCGCTCTGGCGCTGGCCTTCATCCCCCCCATCGTCCTGCTTCTCATGGGCCAGCCGGCCCGCTTCGGGGACTGGGTCTACCGTGCCCTCACCTTCCTCGTCATCAGCTGCCCCTGCGCTCTGGTCATCTCCATCCCGCTGAGCTTCTTCGGCGGCATCGGCGGCGCATCCGCCTGCGGCATCCTCGTCAAAGGCTCTACCTATCTGGAAGAGCTGGCCAACACCGGCGTCGTGGTCTTCGATAAGACCGGCACCCTGACGCAGGGCACTTTTAAAGTCACTAAGATCTGCCCCGTGGAGGGCGGTGCGGAGGAAACCCTCGTGGAGGCTGCTGCGCTGGCCGAAAGCTGGTCGAAGCATCCCATCTCCCTGAGCATCAAGGCCGCCTACGGCAGGGACATCGATGCCGCCCGCGTCACCGATGTGGAAGAGCTGGGCGGCCACGGCGTCACCGCCAAGGTGGATGGCAGGCCGGTGGCGGCGGGCAACGCCCGCCTGATGGAGAAGCTGGGCCTTTCTGTCCCCGATGTGCCCCAGACCGGCACCATCGTCCATGTGGCCATCGATGGCGAGTATGCGGGCTACCTGCTCATCGCCGATGTGGTGAAGCCCCACAGCGCACAGGCCATAAAGGGCCTCAAGCAGGCCGGCGTCCGCAAGACGGTCATGCTGACCGGCGACGCCGAGCCGGTGGCGAAGGCCGTCTCGGCAGAGCTGGGCCTCGATGAGTACCATGCGGGCCTGCTGCCCGGCGACAAGGTGGATCAGATCGAGAAGCTCATCGCCGAGAAGCGGCCCAAGGAGAATCTGGCCTTCGTGGGCGATGGCATCAACGACGCCCCCGTCCTCTCCCGCGCTGACATCGGCATTGCCATGGGCGCACTCGGTTCGGACGCCGCCATCGAGGCCGCAGACGTTGTCCTGATGGACGACGACCCGGCTAAGATCGCTCTCGCCATGCGCATTGCCCGCCGCACCAAGGGCATCGTCTACCAGAACATCGTCTTTGCGCTGGCCATCAAAGCGGCCTGCCTGCTGCTGGGCGCGCTGGGCATCGCCAATATGTGGGCTGCCATCTTCGCGGACGTCGGCGTTATGGTCCTCGCTGTCCTGAACGCCACCCGCGCCCTCTACACGAAGGACCTCGTGAAGAAGGATAAGCTGGACTAAGGGCCGCATTCTATCGCAAAAAGAAAGCATCCGCAGAGAATGCCTCTCCGAAAAAAGCTCGGAGAGCCGCCTCTGCGGATGCTTTTTTGTCTGTCGGCAGGGGGAAACTCCTCTCTTGCAATGTATTATAAACCTGTTATAATACTAGAATGGAGGGTTGAAGCCAATGCAAGAACAAAACGAAATAAAATTGAACCGTGCGCCGGTGTGGCGCGCGTTCCGGGCCGCAGCGCCCCAGACGCTGCCGGTGTTTGCCGGATATTTGGTGCTGGGCCTCGGCTACGGCATCTATGTGCAGTCGCTGGGTCTGCCGGTCTGGCTGCCGCCCCTGATGGGCACGGTGGTGTATGGCGGCTCGCTGGAATTTGTGCTGGCGTCGCTGCTGCTGGGCAGCTTTGCGCCGGTGTCGGCCTTTCTGATGGCCCTGATGATCCAGGCGCGGCACCTCTTCTACGGCCTGACCATGCTGCAGCGCTACCGGGGCTACGGCCTGCGCAGCGCCTACATGATCTTCGCCATGAGCGATGAGACCTTCTCCATCACCTGCTCAGCAGAGCCGCCGGAGGAGGTGGACCGGGGCTGGTTCATGTTCTTCATCACCCTGCTGGACCAGTTCTACTGGGTCGCCAGCGCGGCCATGGGGGCGGCCCTCGGCGCAGTCCTGCCCTTCAGCACCGAGGGCGTCGATTTTGTCATGACGGCCATGTTCGTGGTCATCTTCCTCAACCAGTGGGAGAAGGAAAAGCAGCACGCCAGCGCCGTCATCGGCCTCGCTGCGCCGCTGGTCTGCCTGCGCATCTTTGGCGCGGGCAGCTTCCTCATCCCCTCGATGGTCTGCATCCTCGCGGCCCTGCTCCTGCTCCGCCGCCCCATCGAGGCCAAGGAAAGCGAGGCGGCACGATGAGTGATCTCCAATTCATCCTGACCATCGCCGTCTGTGCGGCGGCGACCATGCTCACCCGGTTTCTGCCTTTTCTGGTGTTCGGCTCCCGGGGCGGCAGGGTGCCCGAGGTGGTGGAATATCTGGGCCATGTGCTGCCCGCCGCTATCTTCGGGATGCTCATCGTCTACTGCCTCAAGGGCGTCAGCTTTGCCACAGGTAGCCACGGCATCCCCGAGGCCATCGCCATCGGCGTGACCGTCGCGCTCCATAAGTGGAAGCATCAGACGCTCGTCTCCATCGCAGGCGGCACGCTGTGCTATGTGCTGCTGGTGCAGATGGTGTTCTGAAAATGTGGTCGTGCTGGTCAAACCGGCACGATTTTTGATTTTTTAGTGATAAAACGTATCAAAATTGACCTGCCGGTAAAACCGCTGCTGCAACTGATCGAAGCTGTCGCAGTCCTGCGCCAACAGCCACATGATCTTGGTCACGACGGCCTCGATGGTCATATCGTGGGCCTCGAGGAAGCGGAAGCGGTTCTTGACCCGCTTGCCCACCTCGTAGATGCCCACATCGCTGCCCTCGTAAGTCACCTGTGTGGTGAGGATGAGCACCTTGCGGGTCTTGTCGTAGTCGCCGAGGCCCTCGGCAAAGGCGTCCATCAGCCGCTGGGGGATGCCGCCCACGCCGAAGCTCTCCACGATGACACAGTCGTAGAGCCGGAAGATGTCCGGGATGAGGTCGGGGCTGAGGCCCGGCGTCAGCTTGAGCAGAAAGACCCGGGGGCTGAGGGCGCGGCCAAACTCCACCGGGCCGGTGGGCCAGGGCGAGGGCACATACCGCACCAGACGGTCGCCCTGTACCAGCGCCAGCGCCGGAAAATTTACGGAGGCGAACGCGTCGTAGCTGATGGTCTTGTTCTTTTTGGCGCGGGTGCCCGCGATGACGTGCCCGCCGAACACCACCATAACGCCCCGGCTGCCGGGGTCAAGGGCGCAGATGACGCTGTCGCGCAGGTTTTTCTTGGCGTCGGTGATCTCGTTGGAGATGGGCTGCTGTGCGCCGGTGAGGATGATGGGCTTGTCGGCGTTCTGGATGAGGTAGGACAGTGCCGCCGCCGAGTAGGCCAGTGTGTCGGTGCCGTGGCAGATGATGAAGCCGTCGTAGAGGGCGTAATTTTCCTGCACGGCCTTTGCCATCATCAGCCAGTGCTCCGGGCCGAGGTCGGTGCTGTCGATGCTGCACAGGGCCAGCGTGTCGGGGCAGCAGAGCTCGTTCAGCTCAGGCAGATGAGCCAGAAGCTCTTCGCTGGTGAGCACGGGCTTGAGGCCCTGCTGGGTGCGGACGCTGGCGATGGTGCCGCCGGTGGTGATGAAAAGCAGGCGCTGCTTTGTGGACATAAGTAAAAGCCTCCATTGGGAAGATAAAAAATCAAATTCAAGGAAAGTATAACACACTCTCTGGCCCTTGCAAAGTGGAGTTCCGGCGGGAAATGGAGGCTTTTGGGACTTGGTCACAGAAATGTGGGGATTTTGGTGTATAATAGAAGGGTAGAGCGAGGTTGCGCGGGGGTAAGGTTTCTTTAAGTGGGCTTGCGCGCCTGTGCGCGGGGCAGAGCGCTCTTACGCTAGGTTAATGTTCTCTTTTGCGTGCCAAAAGAGAACCAGAAAAGCA
>ENA-UOJV01001383-UOJV01001383.1-human-gut-metagenome-genome-assembly--contig:-C82-NODE-1383-length-27046-cov-6.221926_pt1 | contig 27046 bp, 21 predicted proteins | sample MGYA00242356_ERZ723903 | MGnify/ENA metagenome assembly ERZ723903
CCAGGGACACAAGGATTTTCAGTCCTTTGCTCTACCGACTGAGCTATGCCACCAGCGTTTCATTGCGTGTGCAAAGGTAGAGCTTTTGTTGGAATGTGCAAATAAAATGCAAAGAAAAAATGAAAATATTTTTATTGTTGTAAATTATCGGGAGATTTTTTTTCTGAGTATTAATAATTTACTTTATATTTGTGTCGATAGAAGAATCTTAGTTTTGTGTTTTTGTAACTAAAAATATAGCTCTACGTACCCTTCTATATGTTTAATCATTTTTTTAATATTTTTTATTGTGAATATTTTTGTAGCAAAAATGAGTTCCGCCACAACAGGTGACGATCTCGCAACTCTCTTTGGAGAATTCGGTACTGTTTCTTCAGCAAAAGTAATTATGGACAAGGAAACCGGCAATTCAAAGTGTTTTGGTTTCGTTGAAATGGAGGATGAAACCGAAGGAATGAATGCTATTAATGCTCTTAACGAGTCGGAATTTCAAGGAAGAAAGATAGTAGTGAAAAAAGCTCGTCCGAGAGAAGAAGGTGAAAACAGAGGTCATCGTTCATTTTCTCCCCGGGGTGGCGAAAGGAGATTTAATCCGAATCATTAATTGAGAAGGGTACTGAGAGCTCAAAGCTCTCAGTTTTTGTATTTGACTTTCAGGTAAGCGTATAAAACCTTGTGTAGTAAGGCTGCATTGGCTTTTTCCTCCTCAGATAAACGCGGATCTGTTTCGATACCGTTGCAAGCGTCCGATAGTTGTTCATCTCCGTCGATAAAATCGGTTGCATTTTCTTCCAGATAAAACATATCCGACAACTGCATCTTCTCCAGACATTCGATAGCCAGACTTCTCGCCTGTAATATGTTGTCCTCCCGATATTTGGAGAGAAATACTTCGATGATGGAATCGGTAAAATAATCACAGAAATAATGCAAAAGCAATAACCTGCGTTTATAAAGCTCGGGGGTCGGTAATTCCGGTCGTCTGAAAATATGCCCCAAGCCCAGATAAGCCAGTTCTGCTATCTCGATGCTTTCTTCTTCTTCTTCATCTAATTCCAGTAAAAGAATTTTAAACAGGGCATCTGAAAATTCGGCCTGCAACTCCTTTTCGTTGCTTTGATTGTAATAAGCCAGACGGTGGTCTCTGATCTCCCGCAAGTTGGCCCGCAGTTTTTTACGGTCTGCATGTATATTACTCAGTTCCCCGATTTCCCGTAAAACATCTTCTAAATCTCTGCTCATCTGTCCTCCTTTGCTTTTTTATTTTCACTTTCCCCGGCAGCCGTTGTTGAAGAAAAATTCTGCCATCCCTGGGCTTTTAATTCGAAAGTATTCCCGTCGCGGGTAGTCATATAACATCCTTCAGAGGCTTTGCAGGTATGGCCGATCACGCTGATTCCCGGCATAGCGGTCAGCAGGTCGTAATGCTCTAAAGGAGCGGTGAACAAGAGTTCATAGTCTTCTCCTCCGGATAAGGCGCATACCGTAGCATTCATATTGAGCTCTTCCGCCATTTTGAACGTTTGGTAATCGATCGGTATTTTTTCTTCATAAATGTTACAACCGATCCCGGAATCCTTGCAAATGTGCATGATTTCCGAAGCCAGCCCATCCGAGATATCGATCATGGCCGTCGGAAGGATATTTTTTTCTTTAAACTGTTGAACGATATCTTTACGGGCTTCCGGTTTCAGTTGGCGTTCCAGGATATATTCATAACCGGCGAAATCGGGTTGGGCATTTTCGTCTCCCTGAAAAACTAATTTTTCTCTTTCCAGCAATTGTAATCCCATATAGGCTGCTCCCAGGTCTCCGCTGACGCAGATCAGTTGATTCTCTTTGGCTGTATTCCGATAGACGATATCCTGTTCATCGGCTTCTCCCAATACCGTGATGCTGATGCACATGCCGGTTTTAGAAGAAGTCGTATCGCCTCCGACCAGGTCGATCCCGTACTTTTCACAGGCCAGATATAGGCCGGCATAAAACTCTTCCAGCCCTTCGACAGAAAAATGGTTCGAGACAGCGAGGGAGAGCGTGATCTGTTTCGGAATGCCGTTCATCGCATAGATATCGCTGGCATTGACGGATACCGATTTATATCCCAAATGTTTAAGGGGGGTATAAGTCAGATCGAAATGAATACCTTGGATCAGCATGTCTGTACTGACGAGGATTTTTTTATTGCCATAATCCAGGACGGCTGCGTCGTCTCCAATCCCTTTCAGGGTAGAGGGATTCTGTAATCGAATCGTTTTTGTCAGGTGGTCGATCAAACCAAATTCTCCTAATGTAGAAAGTTCTGTATAATTGGACATGGTAAAATTGAACGTATGTTTGTTGATGATCTGTTTATACGGGCAAAGATAATGCAAACCGGGAGCAGAATCTTCAAGCTTGCTTGAAAGTTATGCCGAGGTACAGCTTATCTTCTGCAAAAATAGTGTAAATTAACAGACAGATCAACCATCCTCCGGATTTTATTCTACGGTCGGACAGACTTTTTTAACTTTTGGTTCTTTGACTCTGGATGTGTGTTAAATAAATTTCTTACTTTTGTGATTATAATCGTAAGATTGGCTTTGAATTTAGGTTCAGGTTGCAATTTTCAAGTTTCAATAGGTTTTATGGACAATATTATAGAAGAAGTTACCGGAAGTGAATATAAGTATGGGTTTGTGACGAATGTCGAAACCGATACGATAGGTAAAGGTTTGAACGAAGAGGTGATCCGGATCATATCCGCCAAGAAGGAGGAACCGGATTGGATGCTGGAATTTCGGTTGAAAGCTTACCGGCATTGGTTGACGATGAAGATGCCCCGTTGGGCTCAACTGGATATTCCTGAGATCAATTATCAGGATATCGTATATTATGCAGCTCCGAAACAGAAGGAGACGAAGAGTTGGGAAGAGGTCGATCCGGAATTGAAGGCTACTTTCGATAAGCTGGGGATTCCTTTGAGCGAACAAATGGCCCTGTCCGGAGTGGCGGTCGATGCTGTGATGGACAGTGTTTCTGTAAAGACTACCTTTAAAGATACGCTGGCTGAACGCGGAGTGATCTTCTGTTCTTTTTCAGAAGCGGTAAAAAATCATCCCGATTTAGTACGGAAATATTTAGGGACTGTCGTGCCTTATCATGATAATTATTTTGCTGCTTTGAATTCGGCCGTATTCAGCGATGGTTCGTTTGTCTATATTCCTAAAGGGGTACGTTGTCCGATGGAATTGTCTACTTATTTCCGGATTAATGCCCGGAATACAGGACAGTTCGAACGTACACTGATTGTTGCTGAAGATGAGGCTTATGTGAGTTATCTGGAAGGTTGTACCGCTCCTCAACGCGATGAAAATCAGTTGCATGCAGCGATTGTGGAAATCGTTGTCGAGAAAAATGCAGAAGTGAAATACAGTACGGTACAGAATTGGTATCCCGGGGATAAGGACGGGAAAGGCGGAATTTATAATTTCGTTACTAAAAGAGGAATTTGCCGGGGCGAAAATGCCCGTTTGATCTGGGCTCAGGTAGAAACCGGTTCGGCTATTACCTGGAAATATCCCAGCACTATTTTAAAAGGAGATGGCTCGGTAAGTGAGTTTTATTCTGTAGCGGTTACCAATAATTATCAGCAGGCGGATACCGGTACAAAGATGATTCATATCGGTAACAATACCCGTAGCCGGATCGTTTCTAAAGGTATCTCCGCCGGGTTCAGCAGTAACTCTTACCGGGGAAAAGTAAAAGTGGTGAAGAGCTGCCAAAATGCCCGTAATTATTCTCAGTGCGATTCTTTATTGCTGGGGGACAAATGTGGGGCACATACGTTCCCTTACCTGGAAATCGAGAATTCGACGGCTCAGGTAGAACATGAGGCGACAACCTCTAAAATCGGCGAAGACCAGATTTTTTATTGCAACCAGCGGGGAATTTCGACCGAGGATGCTGTGGGCTTGATTATCAAAGGTTATGCCGGTGATGTCCTCAATAAAATGCCGATGGAGTTTGCGGTGGAAGCACAAAAGCTGTTGCAGATCAGTTTGGAGGGAAGTGTGGGGTAAAAAAGCTAAAAAGCAAAAAGCTAAAGGCTGGAGCCTAAAAAGGAGAAGGTAACAAGTAAAAGGGAGAAGAATAAAAAAAGTAAATTCATTCTGAAAGAAGCGAAATTATGTTAAAGATAAAAAACTTACATGCCTCGGTAGATGGCAAAGAAATATTGAAAGGCATTGATTTGGAAATCAAAGCCGGAGAAGTTCATGCAATCATGGGACCGAACGGTGCCGGAAAGAGTACGCTTTCTGCTGTGCTTACCGGTCGTGAACGTTTTGAGGTTACCCAGGGGGAAGTGGAATTCAATGGTAAAAATCTGCTGGAGATGCCGGCAGAAGACCGGGCCCGGGAAGGAATTTTCCTTAGTTTTCAGTATCCGGTAGAAATTCCGGGAGTGAGTACGGTGAATTTTTTGAAGACGGCAGTAAACGAGATTCGTAAATACCATGGACAGCCTCCTTATCCGGCCGGGGATTTCTTAAAGATGATCCGCCAGAAAATGGAATTGGTCGGGATCGACAATAAGTTGCTGAACCGTTCCCTGAATGAAGGTTTTTCCGGGGGAGAAAAGAAGAAAAACGAAATCTTTCAGATGGCGGTTCTCGAACCGAAATTAGCTATTCTGGATGAAACGGATTCCGGTTTGGATATCGATGCGTTACGAACGGTGGCCAATGGCGTGAACAAACTGAAAAAGCCGGAGAATGCCACGATTGTCATTACCCACTACCAGCGTTTGCTGGACTATATCGTACCCGATGTGGTACATGTATTGTATGACGGCCGTATTGAGAAAACCGCCGGCAAACCGCTGGTTGCACAACTGGAACAGAAGGGATATGATGGGATCAAGGAAGAAGTAAAAGGTAAGTAGTCGGATATGAACGATTTTGAAAAAATAAATACCGATTTGGCAACTTTGTTCAGAGAAGGCCGGGCCCTGCTCGATGCAGGAAACAGCGCGGTAATGAACGGTTGCCGGGAGGAAGCATTCCGTAAATTTGTCGATTTGGGAGGAATCCCGAATAAACAGGAAGATTATATTTATCTGAATCTGCTGCCCTTATTCGGCAAAGATTATAACGTCGTGTTGAAATATATCCGGCAGGAGGTGGATATGAACGAAACTTTCCGCTGTGCTGTTACGGATTTGGTTACCACTCCCGTATTGACCGTGAACGGTTGGTGGTTCGATGGGAATCCGGTAGCCGAAATACCGGAGGAAGTGGTTATCTGTGGTTTGCAGGAAGCGAGTGTGAAATACCCTGATCTGTTTGCTAAACATTATAACCACTATGCGCCTGTCGCTCACCGGGATGGCTTAGTGGCGCTGAATACGGCATTTGCACAGGACGGTGTATTTGTTTATGTCCCTGACGATGTCGTTTTAGAACGCCCTTTGCAGATTATCAATCTCTTAAGGGCGAAGGCCGATCTGATGGGATTCCAACGTAACCTGATCGTACTGGGGAAAAATGCCAGAGCGACTGTACTGGTTTGCGATCACACGCTTTCAGAGCATGATTTTTTAATCAACAATACGACCGAAGTATATTTGGGCCCCAATGCCCATATGGAATATTATCAGGTACAGAATCAACATCTCAGGGCTTCCCAGATCAATTCTTTATTTGTCTCAGAACACCGTAATTCCACTTTTGAAAGTAATCTGGTGACCTTGTACGGGGGTACTATCCGGAACAATATGTATGTCGCTTTGAATGAAGAAGGGGGAGAATGTCATTTGTACGGGATGTATATCCAGGATAAAAAACAGATTGTCGACAACTTTTCTTACATCGATCATATTGCTCCGCATTGTACGAGTAACGAACATTTCAAGGGTGTTCTGGATGATGCTGCACTGGCAAATTTCAGCGGATGTATCCGTGTGCGGCCGGATGCACAGAAGACCGAAGCTTATCAGGCCAATAACAACTTATTGCTGACAGATACCGCCCGGATAAATGCCAAACCCCAGCTGATCATCGATGCCGATGATGTGAAATGTAGCCATGGAGCGACGGTCGGACAGATCGATGAAGAAGCTATGTTCTATCTGCGTTCACGGGGAATCAGTCCGGAAGAAGCCCGGATGATGATGATGTTCGGGTTTGCTCACGACATTATCCGGCGGGTAAAACTCGAACCCCTGCGGGTGAAAATCGATGATTTGATCGATAAGCGGCTGAGGGGTGAATTATCGAAATGTTATAATTGCATTATGCAATGTAAAAAATAATCGGATATGTTCGACGTTGCAAAAGTCCGGAAAGATTTCCCGATATTGGAAGAACAGGTATACGGAAAACGCTTGGTATACCTGGATAATGGGGCGACGACTCAGCGGCCGTTGCAAGTCATTGAAAAAATGAACGAATATTACCTGAAGTACAACTCGAATGTACATCGGGGAGTCCATTTTTTGAGTAATAAATGTACCGATGCCAATGAGGAAGCCCGCGAAATTGTCCGGAAATTCATTCATGCCGGTTCGGATAAAGAAATTATTTTTACCCGGGGTACCACGGAAAGCATCAACCTGGTGGCTTTTTCTTTCGGAGAAGCTTTTATCCGGGAAGGTGACGAAATCCTGGTAACTGAAATGGAGCATCATGCCAATATTGTTCCCTGGCAGATGCTCTGTGAACGGAAAGGAGCGGTATTGAAAGTACTTCCGTTTAACGATAAAGGGGAGCTTGATCTGTCACAACTGGATACTTTATTGACTCCGCGGGTGAAATTAGTTGGAGTCGCTTACGTTTCGAATGTGTTGGGGACGGTAAATCCGGTAAAAGAGCTGATCGGCCGGGCTCATCGGATCGGTGCAAAAGTGTTGGTCGACGGCGCACAAGCTGTTCAGCATATACCGATAGATGTGCAGGCGCTCGACTGTGATTTTTTTGTATTTTCAGGACATAAGTTATATGGTCCTACAGGAGTCGGAGTGTTGTACGGTAAGGAGGATTTGCTGAATCGGATGCCTCCCTGGCAAGGTGGGGGAGAGATGATCAAAGAAGTACATTTCGAAAAGACGACTTATAACGAGCTTCCTTTTAAATTCGAAGCGGGAACTCCCGATTTTATCGGGGTGATCGGCTTGGGAGAAGCCATTCGTTATGTAGAATCCCTCGGTTTGCCAGAGATCGCTGTTTACGAACAGCAGTTGTTGGACTATGCGATGGAGCGGATGCGGCAGGTTCCTGCTATGCGGATTTTTGGCGAAGCTATACGGAAATCTTCCGTCCTGTCTTTTGCATTGGGAGAAATACATCATTCCGATACAGGCATATTGTTAGATAAAATGGGGATCGCTGTTCGTACGGGACAGCTCTGTGCCGAACCGGTCATGCAACATTATGGGGTAACGGGTATGGTAAGGGCTTCGATCGGTATGTACAATACCTCTGAAGAAATCGATCTGTTTTGCGAAGGATTACACCGGGTGGCTAAAATGTTTAAGTTGGCCTGATATTTATATTTTTGTAAAGGATAGGATAAAAATTGATAAAAATGACAATCGAGGAAAAAGAACAGGAAATTATAGATGAATTTTCTATATATGATGATTGGATGGATAAATATGCTTATCTGATCGAGTTGGGATCGGGTCTGGAAGGGATGGATGAAGCACATAAGACCGAAGAAAATCTGATTAAGGGATGTCAGTCGAGGGTGTGGTTTCATGCCGATATGCAGGATGGCCTTTTGTATTTTACAGCTGACAGCGATGCAATTATCACCAAAGGCATCGCCGGATTGTTGATCCGGGTCTTTTCCGGACAGAAGCCGGCGGATATCGCTAAAGCCGACCTGCATTTTATCGATGAGATCGGATTGACCCAGCATTTGTCGCCTACCCGTTCCAATGGTCTGCTTGCGATGGTGAAACAGATCAAATTCTATGCAATTGCTGCTGAGGCAGCTTCGCAAAATACGAAGTAAGAAATTTTAAACGATTAAAGACGGATGGATATGACTGCCAGTATAACAAGGGATCTGATTATTGAGAAATTGAGCACGGTTTATGATCCGGAGATTCCGGTGAATATCTGGGAATTGGGGTTGATATACGATATAGAATTTCCAAAGCCTTCCGAAGTGATCATTCACATGACCCTCACGGCTCCCGGATGCCCGATCGCCGATGAGATCGTGCAGCAAGTGCATGATGTGGTAATGGAAGTCGAAGGTATAGAAAGTGCTACCGTAAACCTGGTTTTCGAGCCCGCATGGACGCCCGACCGGATGAGTGAGGTGGCTAAGCTGGAGCTGGGATACGATATTTGAAGCGGAAAAAGAAGGAAGAAGAGAGTAAAATTTATAAAATATAATTGGAAGGATTTATTGAATATCTTGTTTATTTAACATACATTTACACCGTCAAATCTGTGATTAATTGGTGATTGAAATTATATAAGTGTATGAAGCGTATTTTGTTGATTGCGTGGGCAATCCTTTCATTAGGTAGTGTTGTTAAAGCTCAGGATGGGAACAATACATCTTATTTCTTATCAAATCTTCCACAGCAATTTCGGTTAAATCCTGCTTATCAGCCGGAGTATAAAGTCTTTATCGGTCTGCCGGGGCTCAGTGGCGTTTCCGTGAATTATCTGAACTCTTCGTTTACCGTCGAGGACCTGTTGTTCAAACGGGACGATTCGGTTTATATGGATGTGAATAAGTTTTATAAATCATTGCATAAACGGAATTACATCGCTTTTAATAATGAAAATTCTATTCTTTCCATCGGTGTGAAAGCTAAAAGTTGGTACGGGACTTTGGATATCACTCAGAAAAATGATTTCTTATTTCGTTATAACAAGGATTTGTTCACTTTCCTGAAATATGGTAATACGGACCATCCCTCTATGGATTTCGGGAAGCTGGGGGTCAATCTGAATTCCTATATCGAAGTGGCTTTAGGTTTGTCGAAACAGGTGAACAGTAAGCTTACCGTCGGAGGACGTTTGAAATATCTTGCAGGTATTGCGAATGCTCATATGACGGATTCTGAATTGGATGTGGTGACTGAGAAAGATGGAACGATGAAAATACATTCCCGGCAGAATATCAGGATCACCGCTCCGGTGAATATTCGTAACGAACAGACAGGTTTGCCGTTCGAACCCAACAAGCCGATCGATTGGGACGATTTCGACTTCAATACCGACGACATCGGGGTTGCGGATTTTCTGAATACTAAAAATCCCGGTTTTGCTATCGATTTGGGAGGTGAATATCAATTCAACGATAAAATTAAATTGTTCGCCAGTTTGACGGATTTGGGTTTTATTCATTGGGGAAATAAGGATTTTCGGTATAATTTTTATCAGGATGCCCGGTTTACCTGGGAAGGGGCCGATATTTCCAATAGTGTGAATAAAGACAATGTGGGATATATTTCTATCGATAGTGCTTTCACGAAGTTGACAGACCAATTGAAAGATAGTTTGCAGCTGAGAAGCAGAGGTAAAGCTTATACTACGATGGTGAGCCCGAAATTGTATTTAGGAGCTACCTATCAGTTGAACCGTACCTTTTATGTCGGAGGGTTGTTCCGGGCTTCATTAGTTGATAAAATGTTTATTCCTTCGCTGACTGCTTCGGTGAACGGACGCTTGATGCGTAATGTCAGTGCTTCGGTTTCATATAGCATTACCCGGGGGAGTTATGTGAATCTCGGTGCCGGTCTGACCGCAAAACTCGGCCCGTTCCAGCTTTATCTGGAAACCGACAACTTATTGGCTTGCAATTATACCAATACACAGTCCGCTAATGCCCGTTTCGGGATAAATTTACTGTTCGGACATAAAGACCACAAGAAAAAGAAAAAAGCAGCCGAAGAAGAACCGCTGGAAGTGATGATTGCACCTGTTCCGGTGAAAAAAGACACTGTCTATAAAGAGGTGGCTCCTGAGGTCGATCCGGTGGCTCCTATAAAAGAGGAGAAAGTAGTCGACACCGAAAGTGATTCAATCAGGGCTTATTATGTGATTGTCGGGAGTTTCAAGAGTAAACAAAGAGCGGAAAATTTGAGAAAACGCTTGGTATTTATGGGATTTAAAGAAAGTGCTATCCTGAGGAACGAAAATGGCATGTACCGGGTGACTACCGCCCCTTTCAATACCCACACCGATTGTTGGAATGAAGTATTCCTGATCAGGAAGAAGTATCCGCAATTTGCCGATGCCTGGGGATTGGCGGTGAGATAATAGAAATATGAGTCGATATGAACGTGAAAGAATGGGTTCAGCAGGTGATTAAACCAGCTGAAATAGAAAAATATCTGGTAAACGGAAAAGACTTTATCGATGAAAAATCGATTTTCGGCAATCTTGAAAAATACCGTCAGCCGGATAAACAGCAAGTGCGGGATATTTTACAGAAATCTCTGGATATAAAGTTATTATCTCCGGAAGAAACAGCTGTATTGTTGAATGTAGAAGATCCGGGACTGTTGGAAGAAATGCGTGAAGCCGCATTGCAGGTAAAAAAGAAAGTATATGACAACCGGATCGTCTTTTTCGCTCCGTTATATTGTTCCAACCTCTGCGTAAATAGTTGTGTCTATTGTGGGTTCCGAAGTGATAACTGTGCTGAAAAACGGCATGTATTGACTATGGAAGAGGTGAGACGGGAGACGGAGGCTGTGATCGACGAAGGACATAAACGTTTGATTGCCGTATATGGTGAGCATCCCCAAAGTGATGCCGACTATATTGCCGATAGTATGGCGACGATTTATGCAACCAAACGGGTGACTCCTACCGGGAGTGGCTTTAATAATATCCGTCGCATCAATATCAATGCGGCGCCGATGAGTATAGAGAATCTGCGGAAACTATGGCGTGCCGGAATCGGGACCTATCAGGTGTTCCAGGAAACTTATCATCCGGGACGTTATGCCGAGTTGCATCCGGCCAATACGATTAAAGGAAATTTCCGTTGGCGTTTGTACGCAATGCATCGTGCAATGGATGCAGGGATAGACGATGTGGCTATCGGGGCTCTGTTCGGTTTGTACGACTGGCGTTTTGAGGTGATGGGGTTGGTTCATCATGCTCACGACTTGGAAAGACAGTTCGGTATCGGGCCGCACACCATTTCCTTTCCGCGTATGCAGCCTGCTTTGGGATCGTTTGTGAGCGAAAATTCGCCTTATCTGGTCAGGGACGATGCTTTCCGCCGGCTGGTGACGGTGTTGCGTCTGGCCGTGCCTTATACAGGCTTGATTGTCACGGCCCGGGAGCGTGCTGAATTACGGCGTGAAATTATCAATTATGGTTGCACACAGACGGATGCTTCTTCGAAAATCGGAATCGGAGCCTATTCCGAGAAAAAGGTGCAGGAAGAAAATCCCGATAAGGTTCAGTTTATGCTAGGCGACGAACGCAGTTTGGACGAAGTGATCCGCGAGTTGGCCGGAGACGGTTACATCACTTCTTTCTGTACTGCCGGCTACCGTTGCGGACGTACCGGGGATAAGATCATGAACTTGCTGGAAAAAGGAGTGGAAGGTAAATTCTGTAAGCTGAATGCCGTACTGACTTTCCGTGAATACCTGAATGATTATGCTTCGGCAGAAACCCGTCGGATCGGCGAGCAACTGATCGAAAAAGAGCTGCGGGAAATCGAGGGAATGTCTTTCTTTACAGATAAGAAATTATTGCCGACTTTCCTGAATTATTATAAGCGAATTGCTTCCGGGGAACGGGATTTGTATATGTGATCGGGGCGGAGAGTCATTCTAATATTTTAGGTAAAGGAATAGTTTTCGCTTTATGAAATTCCGACTATTCCCCGGTATATGTTACTCTATCCCCGGGGTAAATTGGTGATGGGGATGGATACCGTCCTTCGGATCCGCTGCTGAAAAACAATTGGAAGAGATATTGTCATCTGCTTACTGAAAATTTGCAGACCTGAATAAACTATTTGCTGGAAGAGGCTATCCCCGTCTTCCAGTTTTTATTTTTGTTGGGATGTCATTCGTGTAATTTGGCAAATCGGATTATTTCTGTAATTTTGGCAAAATTGGATATCGTAAGTACGGAGAAAATGGAATGACAAAAGAGGAGGATCAAAAAATATGTGACTTATTACGTTCCCGGAATAAGAAGGGGCTGGACTTGTTGTTTCAGGTTTATTATACCTCTTTGGTTTTGTGGGCCAATACTTTTTTGAATAGTTTGCCGGCGGCAGAAGATCTGGTGCAGGAATTTTTTATAACTGTATGGAAAGATCGGTTTTATGAGAAATTCCAGGCACATCATCTTTCCTCTTTCCTGCGGATAGTCGTTAAAAATAGGGCACTCAATAAATTGGAAAAAAGAGATGTGTTGCAGTCGGTGACTGGACTGGAGCATATTGAATTGGCTTGGGAGGAATATAATGACCGGCACGATCGGATTGTCAGTGCTGTCCAGAAGGAAATTTTATTGTTACCTCCCCGGAGCCGGGAAATAATGCTTTTGGTATTTCAGCAGGGAATGAAGTATCAGGAAGTTGCGAAGCAGTTGAATATCTCTTTGTCTACGGTAAAAAATCTTGTCGCGAAGTCTGTCGAAAAATTGAGAGAGCGTTTAAATGATGAGGCTCTGATTTATTTTTTTTGTATTTTTCCAAAAAGACTGAAAAATAAATAGACTTTTTCTAATCTTTTCCTGTTATATATATGAAAAAAATATAGATATATGCAGGAAAATAATCCTAACAATGAAATTATTGATTTGATAATCCGTTCCTTACGGAAAGAACTGGATGTGGAAGAAGAAAAAATCCTACAGGATTGGCTGGAGGAAAAAACGGTTCATCGGGAAGAGTATAACCAATATGTCAGGAATTATTTTCATTTTAGATGGGCAGAGGAAGAACAGGCTATTCATCAGGAACAAGCCTGGAATAAGATTTTCAGTACACTGGAACGGAAAAAAAGGATGGGTTGGTATTATGGTGTGGCTGCTTCTATGGTATTGCTGGTTACCTTGGCTGTCACATTATTGTTAAAGAATGATAACGTATCGGTGGAACCACAATTGGCATACTCTTTTATTCCTCAGCATACTCAACCGCATTTGATATTAGCCGATGGAGAGGTGATTAGGCTGGATTCTGTAAAAAAAGCGGTTACAACAAAAGATGGTTCTGTCGTATATGGCAAGAACGGTACAGGAATTTATTATGATTCACTTCCAGCGAAAAACAATCGGGAAAGAATGTGGCACACTGTGGTGGTACCTCGGGGAGGAGAGTATTATATCTGCTTGAGTGATGGGTCGGAAGTATGGTTGAATTCGGAGACAAAAATCAGTTATCCGGTATATTTTACAGGCGATCTCCGGGAGATATCTCTGAGTGGAGAGGCTTATTTCAAAGTAGCTAAGGAAAATACACGTCCCTTTTGTGTCCGCTCCGGGGAATATTGCTTAAAAGTTTATGGTACGGAGTTCAACTTGAATACGTATGATGAAGAAAATATTGAAGCTGTATTGGTGAAAGGAAGTGTCGGTTTTCAGGCGAATGAAGCAGCTCCGGAAAAACGGTTGAAAGTAAATCAGTTGGGGGTAGCCAATAGTAAAGCCGGAACATCCGTAATTCAGGATGTGGATGTTACTTCATATATTGCCTGGAAAAATCATGATCTGATCTTTGTAAATGAAGAGTTGGAATCGATTATGAAAAAAGTATCCCGTTGGTATGATGTGAATATTATTTTTGAAGATGAAGTATCTAAAGCCGTTCGCTTTAATGGTAATATTCCCAAATATGCAGAATTAGAAAAATTATTATATGTGATGGAAAAAACCTCTGATGTCAGATTCCGGATTACGGATAAAACCATCCGAATCACTAAGAGGAAAAAATAAACAAACGGAAAGTCGGCAAACTCTCCGTTTGAAAACAAAGATAATGCTGATACATTATCCGATTATTAATTAAATCATTACAAATCTATGCAAAAAAAGTTGTTTTATTACCTTTTTTATCGGAAGAGGTATGTTAAATTCTTTCGAATCATGAGACTTTGTTTTTTGTTTGTTTTTTTGGGGATGCTTTCAGCTACCGCAAAAACCATTGCTCAGGAGCAGGTGATCAGTCTGAATTTAAAAAATGTCACTTACCTGGAGTTGTTTAACGAATTACACCGCCAAACCGGTGTTCGTTTTCTTTATTCTTCCGATCAGTTAGAAAATCTCTCCCGGATTGATGTGGTTGCTGACCGGAAAAAGATGAGGGAGGTTTTGGAAGATGCTTTGAAAGAAACTTCTCTGACTTGTGTTTTCGAAGAGGATATGGTGATGTTGAGGGAAAGACAACAGCAACAAGTCAGTGAGTTGGTTGTCAAAGGTTTGGTGACAGATACCAAAAAACAACCTTTACCGGGAGTGACGGTGATGATCAAAGGGACCAGTTTGGGTACTGTGACTGATGCGGAAGGACACTATGTTTTGACAATCCCGCAGAGAGACGAACTGGTTTTGGTATTTTCGTTTGTAGGGATGAATTCCCGGGAAGTCACTTACAAGGGGGAGAAAGAATTGAATGTGGAACTGGAAGAAAAGATCGCCGAGATGGACGAGGTGGTAGTGACCGGAATTTTTCAGAAGTCACAGGCTAGTTTTACCGGGTCGGCGACAACAGTTACCGCCAAGGAATTACAGCAATTCGGGAACCGGAATTTATTACAATCCCTGCATAATATCGATCCGTCGATTAATATTATCGAAAACAATGCCTTTGGTTCCAATCCGAATAGATTACCGGAGGTGCAAATCCGGGGAAATTCCAGTATTCCGAATGTAGATGAATTGAAAGATCAGACCCGGGTGGATTTGAATACTCCTTTGATTGTCCTGGATGGTTTTGAGACTACCTTGCAGAAATTGATCGATATCAATGAAAATGAAGTGGAGACACTGACTATTTTAAAAGATGCTTCGGCCACTGCTATTTATGGTTCGCGGGGAGCTAACGGGGTAATTGTCATAACGACCAAAAAACCGGCTATGGGACAGTTGCGGGTCTCTTATAAAGGGGATGTCAACATTGAGATACCTGATTTGACGGGATACGATCTGCTGGAGGCCCGTGAAAAACTGGAATTGGAAAAACGGGTGGGATTGTATTCGAAACCTTCCAATCCCGATCAGGATTGGAGGCTACAGCGTTATTACAGTTATTTGCTCGATGAAGTGAATAGCGGGGTGAATACCTATTGGTTATCGAAGCCTTTGCAGACTTCAGTGGGACAGCGCCATGCCCTGAAAGTGGAAGGAGGGGATAAATCTTTCCGGTATTCGGCTTCTCTGCAATGGAATGATATCCGGGGAGTGATGAAGGAATCGTATCGGAAAACATTTAATGGTGCGATTCAACTTTCTTATTACTGGAAGAACCTGAAATTTTCCAATAATCTGATGATCAGTGCCGGAAAACGGCAGGAATCGCCTTATGGAGATTTCAGTGAATATGCTAAAATGAATCCATACTGGCGTACACATGACGAAAATGGAAAAATATTGAAACGCTTGGGTAATTCGGGAGAGATCGATTATGACTTCCGTTGGTCGCGTTTGCCTGTTAATCCATTGTATAATGCCACTTTGAATACTTATGACCGGGGAAATAATACAGACATAACCAACAATTTTATGTTGGAATGGAAGGTGTTGGAAACTCTGGATCTGCGTGGGCGTTTCGGGATTACAAAGAATACCGATGAAACCCGGGTTTTCAAACCGGCTGATCATACCGATTTTGCTGATTATTCGGAAGATGATATGTTTCGGAAGGGAACTTATGCTTATGGTATTTCCAATAGTTTCAGTTATGAAGGAAGTTTGAATCTTGCTTATCATCAGTCTTTTGGAAAACATTTGCTGGTGGCAGGTGTGGATGTGAATTTACGGGAAGGCCGCTCCAGGAGTTCCAGCTTTAAAGCAGAAGGGTTTACAAACGAAAATTTTGACGATATTTCCAGTGCCCTGCAATATGAGAAAAACGGTAAGCCTTCGGGGGCTGAATCGACCGTGCGTTCTGTCGGTTTTACGGGAAATGTCAACTATACTTACGACAATCGTTATTTTGCTGACTTGTCGGGAAGAATGGATGGTTCATCGCAATTCGGTAGCAACAAGCGTTTCGCTCCTTTCTGGGCGGTTGGGATCGGTTGGAATATGCACAACGAGTCGTTCCTGAAAGAAGTTTCCTGGGTCAATATGCTGAAGTTACGTTTTTCTGTCGGAACTTCCGGTTCCCAGCATTTCAATGCATATCAGGCAATTCAGACTTACCGTTATTTCCTGGATGATAAATATTATGCGTGGAACGGGAGTTCTTTGATTGCCATGGGAAATCCTGACCTGAAATGGCAGCAAAAACGGGATTATAATATCGGTTTGGATGTGAAGTTGTGGGATAACCGCATTACGATCGGAGGGGATTTCTATATCGCTAAGACCAATGACCTGATTTCGACCCTGACTTTACCGGCAGCCAACGGTTTTACAACTTACATTGAAAATATCGGTTCTCTGAAAAATACTGGTTATGAATTGCGTCTGAGTGCTTATGTGCTCCGGAAAGACCAGATGAGCTGGTCGGTTTCGTTGGCAGGTATACATAATAAGAATAAAATTGTGGAGGTTTCGCAAGCTTTGCTGGATGCTCAGAATGCAATAGAGTCCGAGGATCTGGTTAATCCGAATGTACAGTTTCGCCCTGGTTACTCAAGCAATACGATCTGGACAGTCCGGTCGGCGGGTATTGATCCGGGAACCGGAAAAGAAGTGTTTATCAGCCGGGATGGCAACCGCACTTACAATTGGAATGCTTCCGATATAGTGGCCACGGGAGTGAGTGATCCCAAATTAGAAGGAAATATATCCAGCATGTTCCGCTATAAAGGCCTGTCGTTGAATGTCTCCTTCGGATATCGTTTTGGAGGGCAGATATACAATAGTACACTGGCTAATAAAGTGGAAGTATCTAAAACAGCTATCGGTTGGAATGTGGATGCCCGGGTATTTCATGACCGCTGGAAAAATATCGGTGACCAGGCTTCGTTCAAGGGACTGGACGATTTTACACCCACAAATAAGACTTCCCGGTTTGTACAGGACGAAACTACTTTCAGGTGTCAGAATATGACCCTGCAATATGAATTGAAATCCCAGGCACTGAATAAACTTTTGGGAATAGATTACTGCCTGTTCTCCGCCAGTACTTCGGATTTGTTTTATATCTCGACGGTGAAACGGGAACGGGGGACATCCTATCCTTTTTCAAGGCAGTTTAGCCTGGGGGTAAATGTCGTATTTTAGGTATTGTAACTTTGGATGTTAATTATAATAGTTTATTTGTTATGAAAAATAGAAATATAGGATTAATAGGAATCTGCTTGTTTGCCTTTTGTTCCTGCGACAGTTGGTTATCGGTTTCTCCTTCGAATGAGATGCCTGTGGAGGATCAGTTTGGTTCGGAACAGGGAGTGAAGGATGCATTGGCCGGGGCCTATGTCTTGGTCAAGGATCAGAATTTATACGGGAAAGCCCTTAGCTTTGGATACATTGAGAATATGGCATCATTGTGGGATGCTGCAGTAGCTTCCGTTGAGGAGTCATTGACATTGCATGAATACGATAAGGTGACGGGGGCGGTAGATAATCTCTATGGGAAAATGTATAATGCTATTGCAAATGTCAACAATATCCTGGATCATATCCATGCAGATAATGGGGTTTTGCTTACTCCGGGTATGTACGAGATCATCCGGGGAGAATGTCTGGCGTTACGGGCTTTTTTGCATTTCGACCTGATGCGCTTGTTTGGTCCTGTTCCGGCCGACTTAGAAGCCGGGGGGGCGAGGTTGCCCTATGTCAGAGTGGTATCGAAGGAGATCAAACTTCCGGTTTCTTATGATGAATACAAGGATTTTTTGTTGAAGGATTTGAGGGATGCGGCAGCCCTGTTGAAGGAGTATGATCCTATCGTGGTGGAAGGTTCGGTGACAGATGAGTTCCTGGTCAGGAGAACTTGCCGGATGAATTATTATGCCGTAAAAGCTTTGCAGGCCCGTGCATTCCTTTGGTATGGCGAAAAAGAAAATGCTTATGCGGCAGCTATGGAAGTGATTGAGGCTAAAAATAGTGACGGATCAAAGAAATTTGATATTGAGGCTATCAAGACCGCTTTCCCCGGTCAGGATTTTATAATTTATCCGGAACAGATTTTCGGATTGTATGATCACCAGTTGGATGACAAATATTCATCTTTTTTTCAAACAGGAATTTTATATAAAGGGACCTCTTCACAGGAGATCATGAAAAACCTGTACGGGAATACAGGTAAAGATTTCCGGGAACAGTATTTGTGGGAACTACAGCGTCTTGTGGACGGGGATCGTTATACGATAAAAAAATACAATGTTACTTTAGGGGTTAAACAAATTCCTTTGATCCGGCTGAGTGAGCTATATTTTATCGCTATAGAAAGCGGCAGTGCAGAACAAGCCCAAAAGCTGTGGGACGAGTACAGGGATTCCAGGGTATTGGACAGAAAGGACCTTCCAACTGATCCTAAGCAATTGCAACAGGAGATCTTGACGGAATTCCGGAAAGAATTTTATGCCGAAGGACAATTATTCTATCTGTATAAACGCTATAATTCTCCTCGTGAAGATATTCTTTTTGCCAATTCCCGTTTAGTGGTTAATTACATATTACCATTGCCCAAAACGGAGTTGAAATGAGAAACAGGTTGTTAAAGGTTTGAATCTAATTGAAAATAGGATGAAAAAGATAATCATATTAGCTGCAATGATCGGGATCTTCTGGGGATGTGATCGGGATGAATATATGGTCTATGAGGATGATGCCCGTTTGCAATTCGGTCCTACACCGGATAAGATATATACCCAACAGTCGGAATGGGAAGATACGGTAAAGACTTTTTCGTTTTTGTCGGTAGATGCTGATAAAATGCTGGATACCGTTTATTTTGATATTTACAGTATTGGTGTTGTCAGTACGGTTGAGCGTCGTTATGAACTTGAGCAGGTGGTGATTGATAGTGCGGATAATGCAGAGCCTGGCGTACATTATAAGGCTTTTGACGATCCGGAGGTCAGCGGAATGTATGTGATTCCTGCCCATAGTGCCCATGCTGTGGTACCGGTGGTGGTGATGCGCGATACCTCATTGGACAGCCGGGAATACGTCCTGAAATTCAGGATTAAGGAAAATGAAAATTTCAAGTTGGGTGATCGTGGCAAACAATGGCGTAAACTTTACTTGTCGGATGTTTTGCTGCGGCCTACCAGGTGGAGTGACGGTTATTTCGGAACTTATAGCAAAGTGAAACATCGGTTTATGATGGAGCAGACCGGATTGAAATGGGACGATGAGTACCTGGAGATAGTACTGAGTGATGTTTCCATGGGGTACTATTGGCAGGGAAAATTCCGGGAATTATTGTATGCTTATAATCATGATCCGGAGAATAAGGATGTGCCCTTAAAAGATGAAAATGGATGGGAAGTGAAATTTTAAAATAGCAAGATCATGAAAAATAAGATAATAATCGGTTTAATACTTGTCATAGGGGTATTTTTAACCTCCTGTTTTGAAGATCTGGGTAATTATGATTATACATCCAATGAGGTAATTACCATCGGAGGAGATATAAAGAAAGATTATTCAGTCGTGCAGTTTACCAGTAAACTGACTATCCGTCCGGAAGTAAGTTCCAATATACCCGGAGCGGAGTTTGAATATGCTTATTGGGTATATGATAAGGATCAGGGATCACAAGTTTCCGACACCCTTTTGGTTGGAAAGAAAGATCTGGAAGAGTATGTGGTGGGATTGCCTTCTAAAACTTACAAGCTGATCTTTCAGGCTAAAAATGTAAAAACAGGAATTCAGGGATTCTGGGAGGCAACTTTGAATGTGACGACCACTTCTAATCACGGTTGGTATATATTAAAAAGCGAAGATGGGAAATGTGATATGGACTACTATAATATGGCCGGAGAGAAGGCGGAAAATGTACTGCTGGCTTCCTGTGGCAGACAGTTGGAGGGAGATCAGGCAGAACGGATAACAGTGGGTACAAACTATGCCGATCCGGAAGATCTGGATCCGAAGACGAATACTTTCCGGAAAACCACGGTCCTTTTTCCGGTGAGTAACCGGGATGCCAAGGCGGTGAGGTTATCCACCGGAAAGATTATCAATGATTTTCCGGAAATGTTTCAGGAAGAACCGGCGGAACCTTATGCGCCGGGAATGGCTTTTGCTACCAGTATGGCACAATTTATCCTGAATCAGGGAAAGGTGTATTATTTCTGGCCCTATACCTCTGCTTTGAGTAAATTCTCTGTGGAATTGGCCCGGAATGAGACTTTTGATCCGTACCGGATATCAAAATACATGATGTACGCTACCCCTAATCCGATCGGGTTTGATGAAGTCAGTACTTCTTTTGTTGCCATTCCGGGAAATAGAACAACATTGATATCTATGACAGATATGCCGGGTACTGAATTAAGTGCCAATCATACGCAGATGAATCTGTTGTGGGCAGGCAGTAAGGGTTTATATGATATAGAGCATTATGCGGTCATGCAGGAACAACAGGATCCGTCCCGGAAATTTATTGCTTATATTACTTGCCTTGGGAATAGTATGACAATTAAGCGGGATAATCTGGAATCGACAGATCCGGCTTATGGGGCTTCGTTGTTCACTTTGAATCATTCATCTTCACAAATCTTGTATTTTGTAAATGGGCATGAGTTGTGGTCCCGGAGTATTGCTGCAGTGCCTGGAGTGAATTCCAAACTGGAGGTGGTACTTCCGGAAGGAGAGATTGTTTTTATCAAACATATGCCCTATAGTGTTTATGGTAAACCGGAAGAATCGTTTGATTACCTGTTGATCGGAGCTGTAAAGGACGGTAATTATGAGGTGGTCGGGTATACGTTGGATGCAGTAGGCCGTCCCGCCGATCCGGAGCCTGCCTTGCATTTTGCAGGAAAGGGTAAAGTGGGTGATGTCACTTTTGTATTTCCCAGTGTATCGGGTACAACATTCGTACCTTCTTACTGATAGGATTTTAACACTTAATTCAAAAAATGAATCATGAAAAATCAATTTTTTACAATAATGGTTTGCCTCTTGATGTGTACTTTGGGTGTGAATGGACAGAAAAAGCAGGCAGCCGGAGTCAATTTCGAGAAGAATTATGCTGAGGCTTTGGCCAAAGTAGGAAAAAGCAAACAAAAACAGGGTCTGGTTTTTGTATATTGTTATCAGGAAGGTAATTCTGCCTGTGCCAAGATGGGGAATCTGGTATTGAAAAGCCGACAGGTGGGTGATTTTATCAACCAGCACTTTGTGAGTACCCGGATAGATGTCGGACAGGCTGGAAATGAAGAATTTGTGAAACGTTATCCCATGTCTGTATTACCTGCCTTTTTTGTTTTGGATAAGACGGGAGAAGAAATCGGACGTTTCTGCGGGTCTGCCGATCCGGAGGTTTTTCTGGAAAAATTGCATTATGCTATGGATCCGGCCAATTCGGTGAAAGCGAAATTGGAAGCTTTTAACCGGGATAAAACAACTGCCCGGGGACGCGAATGCATGGAAGCTTATTATCGGGCTGGGAGAATAAAGGAAATGGCAGAGTTTGTTGAAAGTATTTTTTATGCCTATCCTCCGGAAGAAAGGTATTCTGTTGAAATGTGGAAGTATGTGGCACCTGCATTAATGAACACCACTTCTAAAGTTTTTGCTGTTTTTCTGTCAGAAAAGTATATCGCTAATCAATATCTGGGGAAATCAGTCGTAGACGAAGCTTTGGCTAAATCGATACGTCAGTATGCCTTTTGGTATGTTGCCGGAAAATTGAAAGATAAACCCGAAGATGCTTTAGCGTTGATCAGCCGTCTGGCCCTGATCGACGATCAGAATCTGGCGTCCCATTATATTTGTGTTGCCAGCCAATTATATACTCAAAAGCCTTTTAGTCATGATAAGGTGTACGGTTATATTCTGAACTATCTTTCTGCCGAAAAGGTGTGTGCTTTGGAAGCAGAGGACAGGGAATTTGTGGAACATTTCCTGATGAACATAGAGGGGATGCCGCAGCAGTTGATCGAGCGCTATCAGAAAGACCGGGAAGCTTATTTCAAAAAGCAGTTGGAACAGGGTGTTTCCAAATGAAAATTTTGCCGGTAGGTTTTCTTTAATCGGAAAAGATAAAGATGATGAGAAATTTTTATTGCCGGCTTTGGTTGGCTGGGCTGATTGATACAGCCCTGAAGACTCAGTCAATGGGGATAGACATGTCCGAGTACGGGCCTGACACTGTGGTTAACAAACAGTCCGATAAACTGTTTGCTAAGGGGATGCTGAGTCCATTCTGCCGGGAAGGAAGGTATTATTGGCGGATTCCGGATTCGTTGCTGGATCGCGACTGGTTGTTGGTGTGCCGTATTGAAGCTGCTGCTGCGGGCAACCGTAGCCGTAATGACGGGTATGCAGGTGATCAGGTGAATACGGCTTTATATCGTTTTGAAAAGAAAAACGACAAGCAGTTGTATTTACGGAGAATGGTGCTGAATGAACGGGCTGACACGTCCGGCGTTATTTTCCCGGCTTACCGCAAATCTAATGTACAGGGGATCGTAATGGCTTTCGACGTGAGGGCTTATGCGAATGAAGAGTATGAAATTGATGTCACAGATTGGCTGCAATCGGATACTGATTTGTTGTATTTTTCGGCTACAGCAAGGGGGGTATTGCGCTTAGGCGGGCAACAGAGAGACAAATCGGAGGTTTTATCAGTCAGGGCTTATGACCGGAATGTAGAAATCCGGACACAGAAAACCTATGCTTTACAGGGAGGTTTGGGGATGGCGACCTATCTGTTACATACCTCTCTGTTACTGTTACCGGAACGGGCAATGATCCCTCGTTTACAGGATGAGCGGATTGGTTATTTTACGCTGGATTATCAGGATTTTGACGTTAATCCGTATGCGGTACAAAGGACCCGGGTCATCAATCGCTGGCGTTTGGAACCAGCTCCCGGGGATCGGGAACGTTATTTCCGGGGGGAGTTAGTAGAGCCGCTACAGCCGATAGTTTTTTATATTGATCCGGCTGTCCCGCGGCAATGGGTGAAATATATGATTCAGGGAGTAAACGCCTGGCAAGCGGCATTCGAGAAAGCAGGATTCAAAAATGCCATTTATGCCCGTGAGGCCCCTGCTCCGGAGGAAGATCCGGAATGGTCGGCAGAAGATGGCCGTTACTCTGTGATTGATTACAAGGCATCCGATGTAGCTAATGCATTCGGTAAAATCCTGTGTGATCCGCGTTCCGGAGAAATCATCCAGAGCCGGATTCATTTTCATCATTCCTTGTTGCAATTGCTCCAATCCTGGTATTTTGTACAAGGTGCTCCCCTGGATACGGCTGCCCGCAGTTTTCCGTTGGGAGAAGAACAGATGGGTAACATGATCCGGATGATCATTTCACATGAGGTAGGACATGCCATCGGGTTGACACATAATTTTGGAGGGACTTCCGGTTTTTCTGCCGATCAATTGAGAAATGCCGACTTTCTGAAAACGAACGGGCATACTACATCTATCATGGATTATACCCGTTTGAATTATGTGGTACAACCGGAGGATGGGATTGCTCCCGAATTACTGATACCCCGAATCGGGGTGTATGATGAGTGGGCGGTTGAATGGGGGTATCGTTTATATCCCGGGGTCAAGGACGCCCGGCAGGAAACTGCTTTGTTGGATAGGCTGGTGGTTGAAAAAAGTCAGGATCCCCGTTTACGCTTCGGACGGGAAGACACTCCGGCTGATCCCCGTTTCCAGGCGGAGGATTTAGGGAATGACCCTATGATTGCCAATCAGTTGGGAATAGCTAATCTGCAACTGGTGATGAAATATCTGAAAGAATGGACTGGAGGAAGGGTTGAGGAAATGGCACTACTCCATAAAGAAGTTTTCTATCAATATCGCAGGTATCTGGGACATGTCCTGAAATGGATCGGGGGTGTTTATGAAACACCTGCCGGCAAGAAGGTTAATGGAGTGTTGCGAAAACCTGTGGAGGGTATAAAACAGCAGGAGGCTTTTGATTTTATTGCCCGGAATTTTCTGACGGCTCCTCCGGAATGGCTTTTTTCTCCGGAAGTGATGGATGGCCTTCCGGAAAGTCCTGAAGTAAGTATGGAGATACTTTGCAATCAGGTTTTCGGGGAATTGCTGAATAAACAAAAGTTAATCCGGCTGTTGGACAGTGAAGGAGAGGAAAGTGCTTATACTGTTCCGGATTTGTTTACCGGTTTAGACCGGACAATCTGGAGAAACGGGAGTAAAAAAGAACAGTCATCCGTAACCCAAAGACTGATTGAGAAAACGTATGTGTCGGCTTTGTGCCGGTTATACCAGGAGAAAGATCTGAAAAATAACGGGGATTTGAATGCAGTCCTGCTGGCTCAGTTGAAGCGGGTACAGCAGTTGATTGCCCGCAAACGAAGTTCAGCAAGTCCATTGCAAATAGCACACCGGGCTTATATGCAGGCCATGGTTATAAAAGCACTTAATAGTTAAAATTTGACGTATGAGAAAGATAAATTTGTTTTTTTTGTTTTTGTGGCTGGGGGCCTTGTGTTCCTGTCAAAAAGACGAGGTGGCTACGGATGCAATGTTGTCAGTATCACCTGCCCGGTTCAACCTTTTGTTTTACGATACGGTGTTACAGATTACAGTGGCGGCTAACGTTGATTATGAGGTTGTTCCTGAAAGAAAAGTAGCCTGGCTGACGGAACTTCCTGTCATCCGGGAAGGTGAAAACAGGATACACAGTTTTCGGGTAGAGGCTAATGAAGAAGGAGTCGATCGTAGTTTGAATATCCGTTTCCGTTCGAAGGATGGGGAATTGGACCGGAGTGTTTTTGTCGGGCAAACCTGTCATAATTATACTTATATTCCGGCTGATTTTGATGATTCAAACTGGGAAAAGGAAGTAGAAACCATTTTTACAGATGCAGAGTGTTCTGGTCTTCGAACCGGAATCAGCACTGCTCAGGTGAAAACTATGCAGAATGCTTTTTTACGGACTATTGCTCAAAGTATGCTGGATGGAACTTATCAGCAGCAATTCCGGGTACAGGATTATGAGGCCTGGCAAACATTGGAGACATTAAATAAACAAATGAAGACCTGGTTCCCGTATAATCCGTTGGAAAATCCTACCGGAATATATTTTGAGGCCAATAAAGAGGTGATTATATTGGTGGGGGATACCCAAAATGAGGAGATAAAATTGAAGGTTGTTCATGATTATAGTTTAAATCAACGCAAGGCTACGGAATACGCTTTGAAACCGGGTATAAATAAAGTTACCGTTACAGAACCAGGTTTAGGATATATTCAATATTATACGGATAATTACAAAGACCGTAAACCGGTGAAAGTACATGTGGCTGGGGGAAAGGTGAATGGTTATTTCGACAAATCGAAACATACGGCTCAAGAGTGGGCAACTTTGTTGGATGCTACTGTTTGTGATTATTTTGATATGATTGGCGAACGGATTAATTTAGCTTTTAAGGTAAAATCTTTGAGACAATATTGCGGAGACGGGAAAGCGTTGCTGGATAATTATGACGAGATTGTAGATTATGAGCAGGAGTTGATGGGGTTGAAAAAATATCAAAAACAGCCTAAAAATAAAATGTTTGCCCGGACGGTAGAAGTGGGGGAAGGTTTGCATGCGGATACCTGGGGTGCCGCATTGGCAGAGGACTGTATGTGGGATTTAGCGGATCCGGATCAGACGCACGATGGAGGGCTTTGGGCTATTGCTCATGAATTGGGGCATGTAAACCAGATCGTCCCCGGATTGAAATGGGTATCTACCGCTGAGGTGACTAATAATGTTTATTCGATTTGTTTACAATATAAGTATCATCCGGACGAACCACTTCTTGAAACCAGTCAGTCAGATGATGGGAATGGAGAGTCTATACCGGGTGGTTGTTTTAATCATTTTTTGACGAGTGGGGTGGTAGAGGGGAAATTATGGCCTTTGCAAGAAGATGCTTTTGTGAAGTTGTGTCCATTGTGGCAGTTGATGCTTTATTACCGGATGGCACCGACGGCTTCATGGTATAAACCGGATTGGTATGGGGATGTGGCAGAGATTGTCCGGAATACGGATGAGACTGGAATGAGCCATGGACAGTTGCAATTGAACTTTATGCGGAATGTATGTGATGTAGTAGGAGAAGATTTGACTGAATTTTTCAGTAAGGTAGGTATGTTGAAACCGATTAATGAACGGATTGATGATTATGGATATACTTGGTTGACGATTACTCAGGATGAATGTGATGAACTGAAGAAATATGCCTCCCAATATCCTAAACCAATCAGTCCTGTCGTTTATTATTTGACGGCCAATAGTCTGGAGGCTTTTGAAAAACAATTACCTGTCAAAGGAATGTATGGGGCTGGAGTATTTAAAGTAAACTCTTTAAGGTGTAAAGTGCTTAGCGGAAGCTGGGAAAATGCAGTGGTATTTGAAACCTATAAGGGAGAAACCCTGACTCATGTGGCCATGGCGGGTTCCGGATCTGAAAATAAAGAATTTACCTCGGTATGCTATCCGGAAGGTTCTACACGCATTGAGGCAGTGGGGTGGGATGGTAGCCGCACTTTAGTATACGGTTCGAGATAAGTCAACAGACTTATCTCTGTAATTTATTTAAATAAAGAATATTATAAATTTGAAAAATAATATATGAAAAGAATACTATTATTAGGGTTGTTTTTGGGTATCGGTGTACAGCTTTTTGCTAAGGGAATAGATTTTAAAACGGTTCCTTTTTAGGACGCTTTGAGAATGGCTAAGACACAGCAAAAGATGATGTTCGTAGATTGTTATACTTCATGTAGCTG
>ENA-UOJV01001396-UOJV01001396.1-human-gut-metagenome-genome-assembly--contig:-C82-NODE-1396-length-26846-cov-26.268672_pt1 | contig 26846 bp, 27 predicted proteins | sample MGYA00242356_ERZ723903 | MGnify/ENA metagenome assembly ERZ723903
AGAGTGAAGAAGAGTAATATTTCTAATTTGGGCGTTTAAAGATACATAAAGATATCCCATTCAAGCATTTCTCTTTTTATCCAACGAAAAGAAGAACACACAACACTCTGTATGTTCTCTTTCTGTAGTTACGTCACACTTACACCAGCAACCTGCTTTCCAATGGGGCTGCTCCGAAAGATGTACATTGTTACAATCTCATTCAGTTCTTGTAACTCATCTTGCTGCAAATAGTTCTTTGCAACAGAAACATCGGCTTTGACTATCTTCCCGTTTGGGGCATTCTTCCATGAGGTCAACCCCATGTGGTCTTTTGTGTGGTCTGCCCGTTGCACAATGACCTCTGCGGCAGTACTGCCATGAACAGCGTAGTGCATTTTATTCTGAACGGTTGCAAAAAAGTCTTTGGTCGTTTTGCTGTCTACCGAGTAATCTACGGCAGTAGCATAAATATCCGTAATTTTCTGGTAAAAGCGGCGCTCGCTGGCGCGGATTTCCTGTATTTCGGAAACCAAATGGTCGAAGTAATCTTCATCAAAGATTTGCCCATTAATAAGCCGATCCTTATCCAGAACATATCCCTGCCGGGTAAATGTATCCAGCACTTTGGTTGCCCATTGACGGAATTGTGTGGCACGGGTGGAATTGGTGCGGTAGCCAACAGCAATAATGGCGGGCAGGGAGTAGAATTTGTAGTGATAGGTCTTGCCATTATCTGCAACTTGTGCAAATTTTGCACAAGTTGTACTTTCGGATAATTCATTTTCCGCAAAAATATTCCGCAGATGTTTGGCAACGACACTGCGGTCAACATCAAACAGTTGTCCGATGCCTTTTTGCGTCAGCCAGACCTCGTGATCCTGAACGCGAACTTCTATGCCATCTGTCTCTGAATCTTTCGTGAACACAAGAAAATCTGCTGTGCTGTTACGAACATACCGTTCTGTGCCTGCCATCGCTGCTCTCCTTACATCAGTACAATGTAATTATAGTATATCATGCTTTTCAATAAGAGCAAAGCCCATTTTCACGATTTTCCATACAAATGGACTTATCTCTCACCATGTTCATTTTCTTGTGTATCATGCTGATGTTCCTCTCCCATACATTTGGCATACAATTCTGGCATGCATTTGAGGGCAATCGGCTTCGGATATAGCTCCATGAAAATCAGGGGTGAGTGATATTTTTTCTCATATTTTGTAATTTGACTATCCGTCAAACTTATCAGATCCTCGCCACCGTCTCCGCATATCAGAAACGGACCTGCGAAGAAATCCTTTTGACCATATAAGCGGTTCGGTGGTATCACCTCATTGCTTCCGCGCAGAAATGCACAACTACATAAACAAAAAAGCAGAGAGTCATCCGTAAGAGGATAACTCTCTGCTTTCTTGTAAAGCCTTTTCTGCACAAGTTTGGTGTCAATGTGGTGTCAAATCAGCCAAACCGGGTTGATAAAAGGCGTGGAATCAATGCTTTTTAGTCGATGGGCTTCATCGTGGGGACTTGCACGATTCACTCATTTTATGGTTACATCTTAATTCGTCATTGGATCGATACTGCGATACACCGTAAATTACCGTTTCATCAGATTATGTATTATTCTATCACGCTTTCGGCATTTGGTACACGGTTTGGTACATGAACCGCGTGATAAACCGGGATAGACAGTGTGCTTGAATGGGTTAAACGGCCACCGAAAAGAGCCGAAATACACTTGACCAAGATGGCTATGTTCAGCAATGAATGTCCCAATAAATCAAAAGCTCAAAAATTGTACTTGCCTTCTGTTACATGTAATAAAAAAGATGACTCCTTCGAATAAGAATTTTCCTTTGGGTTGCGGGGTTCATAAGTATTCCATCGCATGATTGCTTCAAACATTTTACGCCAGCGGATACGGTGTTTGTGCAATCATATGCGTTTTTGAGCCAGCTTAAGCAGTAGTCATCTACATATTTCTATGTTTTTGCCATTCAATTAAATTGCGGAGCACCCTCGAGAAAAGCGTGTAAATTTTAGTGCGCAGCTCTACAAAATCCAAAGGAAATGAATAATTGAGAGTTGTGCAAATAGTATGCCATTATGTATACACATCTATGATTTTAATCACGATGTTATATCATCAATGTTTTTCGTTAAATCGGCTATCATTAAATTTAAAATGTCTACGATGGATAGAAATAACTTAGGACTTTTTGCGTTAATTACTGTATGGTTTAGAAATGCTGTCTCGTCTGTTGTGTTCTGATCGAGATATTCAAGCATTTCATAGGCTCTATGATATAAAACTCGATCAGCCTTGTCCTCTGGCGGAATGATGTCATCTATACCATAAATGTCCCAATCAATATTACTTAAAAAGCTCCGAATATCTTTTTTTAAAGAAAAGTCGCTGCTAAATGGTGCTGGGCCATCTGTATCATAATAGAAGCTAATGTTTTGAATTTTTCTTTTTAGAGAAAATTCTTTTTGCGTTATAAGTGCATACTTTACGTAATCGCTTGTTTTTGGCATAAAATAGATTGACACAGCATCTGATGCAGACTCACCAGGGAATTTTTTGAGGATATGGGTAAGGTGATTTTTATATGCATCCATACACTTATGTGAATCAGAATCGAGAGACTCGATTAATTGATCCACCAAATTTGCATACATATCCAATTCAGCTCTTTGCTTACTTGATAAATAAACGCGTTTCGCTGCTTTCAAATATTCAGAAGGCTTTTTTAAAGAGGCTTCATATGTTTCGAAAAAATCACTGCTGTCGGTTATATCCTTTTCATTGTCGGACAATTGAATTTTCTCAAGAGTTTCTTCAAGGCATGTGCAATACGGAACAAGCACAGTCTCAAGTTTTCTTCTTTGAAATTCGAGAACACTTTTCTTTTTTTCGCCGGCTGTGGTCGTGATGTATGTAGCAAGTCCTCCAACAAGAACGGAAATAATTGTCCAAATTTGAGTAGTGTTATCTATAAAAAATGCCTTCAAAAAATCTTCCATATAACTCCCACTTTCTTAACATATGCAAGCCTTATGAAAGACTTCTTTAACCTTCTAATTTGGTAATCGTGATATGTGCATCTGTCACATTAATTCTTGTAGCGGGTAATGTCTTTCCAATTTTGAGGAAATCCCATCGCCAATAACAACTCATCCCTGGTAATATGATTTTCCGATTTTGAGATTGCATCTATCTGCGCCGACAGTTTTTTCTTAAAAAGGGTAAACTCATCACTGGGAAGTAAATAGCGAAAAGCGATGACTACAGCAAATAAATCTGTTTTCCCGTGTTCGTATGTGTCGCCCTTTTTCGGAATGTTCAACTTCTGATGAAGCTTTGTATCGGGAATAGCATCTCTGCATCGGTAAGAAAAGAGCCGTTCATTATGAGCGCACACATTGCGGAACTTGGTGAGAACAGAAAGAAACTGACCAAGCTGCTTTTCGTTAACATTGGGAAAGTTCTTGCCCACTTTACTTTGCAGGTCGGAAGGGAAGAAGAAATACATCTTCGAAAGCGTTCCAAAGGTTAGTGCGTTAACCAAAACCCACAGAGGCACATTATGGTAGTTATTACGTTGATATGCTATGTAAGGATGTTGCTCTGTTTGCGCCAATTTTTGTAGTTCACTAACAAGATGGTCTATGCCATTTCTGTGCTTCCTACTATAATTATAATTTTCTTTATTCAGATAGGAGTCTTGCAATTCACCGTTCTTCTCCGTGAAATAATACGACAAAAGAGAGCGCATATGGCGCTCGATATGCAGCAGGTAATGAAGAAAGAGTTCCCGTAGCGATTCATCGAATTCATATAGGGCTACAATTTCGTCAAAGGAGACGCCATCTTTATAGTTCTTCTGATCCGGAACACGGAAGAGATGCTTATAACCACTAATAAGAGAGTAGTAGCCGATGCGTTTCAGCTTACTTGATGCAATTTTCTCATCGGAAATAACGATATGCTTTTCGTCGCGTAGCTTTGCAAGCTGCTGTTCATAGGTCAAAAACGGCTTTGGCATTTCTATTCCTCTTAAAATTCATAATTCATAATTATTAAAAAAGAGGGCTCCTACAAGTAGGAACCCTCTTTTGGGCTGTGGGCCTCGCAAGTATCCACAGCACGATCACTACTAATAGTATATGCCAATCATTAGAAAATGTCAACCCTTTTTCAAGCGTCAAGGAATATCTTTACATTTCACTATTGTCTTGTGGTAGTAGTGAATCAACGGACATCATCCGCTCTATAGTATCAACTAGTCTTTTGCAGCAGAATAGATTCTCGATAACTTCGTCCAAAGCGTTACGGCTCTCTATCTCAATATCGCTTCGAGAAAAGCCTGTATCTTTCAAAAGATTCTCATTAAGAGTCATCCCCAACGGATAAAACTCATTATAATGTAATGTAAAAACGCGAAATCTATATGATTGGCTGTAAATTTCAAATTTATAATCTTGCCGTATGAAAAGATCGTTCGCATCAATTTTGTTGGCATTTTCGTCAATTTCGTTTTCATATGATGACATTGCTCTGGAAATAGCCGAAGCGGTATCCAACATTTGAGTAATACCATTTCTGCCATACTCTATTTTTGAAAAAGTTGCCTTGACTTTTCCACCTGTTTTCTTTTCAAGTGATCGAGCCTCAGAACGAAGCATTGGAATTACATCATTTGCAGGCGTAAGTAAATTGTTGTTTTTAAAATTTGGCCATTTTGTTCCGCCCATGTTAAGTCCTCCCGTTTATTACACCTATAATAGGCAAATGATCACTTATTGCACTGTTCGGACGCAAATTTTTTATTAAGTTTGTATTTCCAACCCTTTTGCAAAAGTATACATTTTGAATATCGTTAGCCAAAGCCTTTCTTACTAACAACTGATCATAGCAATACCAGTATAGAGATTCTGCATTGCCAGCATAATAGTAAGAGCCATAGGACTCATCCTTTTCGGTAAGATATTCAATAATAGGGTTATAAAATCTCTTATATTGACGTCGGTTGCATGTAACAATTTCTGCCTTATTGATTAGTTTCTTAAAGAGAACGACATTCATTTTATTCTTCGAAATCATCTCTACATCGAATGGACTACAGTTAAAATCTCCCATTACAATAGTACGACTGTGCTTTACCTCTTTTTCAACATCTTGAATAGCTGATACCATCTCTTGAATAGGGATTTCACGATCCGACGGCGATGCATACGGTTTTGCGGGCAGGTGAACACCTGCCACAATATATTTTTGATTCAAAATCGAGACAGAAGATATTGAATATCGAACATCTTCGCGGCGAACAGATACTTTTATAGAGGATTTTGCAATAAGGCGTATCTTTTCGCAGTTTCCATAACCTTCTATAAAGACATACTTCTCATTGAGAACTTTCTCACATAATATTCTAAAATCAACGCCTGAATGCTCCGCAAAAATGGCGACGTCTATATCCTGTTCAGCCAAAATTTCCTTGATATATTTCGACAAGTTGTGTTTTGCTAGATTCCAAAACAATATTTTCACTCATTACACCCTAACTTCAATTAGCCCAATAGTGGGTGAGATGTATTTTCCCAGAGTACGAGGGTAGTTTTGAAAATATTATACACTATTTCAAGCGTAAGGACAACCCAAATCAAACAATCAATAGTTACGGTAACAAAACGAGCGGGAACAGCACCCAATTCGGTGCTGTTCCCGCTCGTTTTGCTTTTACATAATCTTGATTTTCCCGTTCAAATTTGCCATTGCCTCCTGCTTCTTTTCCTTGGTGGCTTCGGCGTAAATGTTCATTGTGGTGGTGATGTCTGCGTGACCCATGATGTCCTGAATGACTTTTAGGTTCGTTTCATTCTCGCAGAATCGGGTACAGAATGTATGGCGTAAATTGTGTACGGAAAAGTGGCGGATCAGCATCGGCTGTCGCCCTTCTGCGCGGGCCTGCTCTGTTTCCTGTTTGTTGTAGCCTTTGTACATCCGCTCGATGACGCGGTTGATGGTATGCGGGTTGCATACGTTTCCAAAGCGGTTTGTTAGGATGAACCCGGAGTAACCATCGATTTCATCGTGGGCATCCCCGACAAGCACCTGCCAGTTTTTAAGTTGAACCAGAGCATCGTAGACCTCATCCATCATAGGAATTTCTCGGATGCCCGCTTCGGTTTTTGGGGTGGTTATGTGGTACTCTACCCGGCCATCGTCTTGCAGACGGTAAATCAGTGTGTGATTGATGTTGATGATGCGCTGCTTAAAATCACAATCTTCCCAGCGCAGACCGACGATTTCACCCACACGGCAGCCTGTACCTAAAAATAAGGTGAACATCGGCAGCCAGTGTTTGTACTGCTCATTGGATGCAATGTAGTTCAAAAATGCGCTTTGTTCCTCAATCGTAAGAGCGTGGCGATGAGTCTTTTCCCATTGATGGCTCTTTTTAATTTCCATCATAACTCCATCCGATGGGTTAAAGCGGATATACCCATCTCGTACTGCAAGGGTAAGTGCCGGGTGAATTAGGGTATTGATGATTTCCATGCTGTTGGCCTTAAAGCCTTTCTCAACGATTAGCGAGTTGTAAAATGCTTTTACGTCGGAGTAGCGGATGTCCTTCAGCATTTTCTTTCCGAACCCATCCTGCACATAATGCGTGTACATATAAATGTAGTTAGTTCGGGTCGATTGCTTGAGTGAGATTTTTCCGGTCATGTAGGTTTCAAACATCTGGTTTAGTGTGATTTTGGCATCACGCCCTGTCTTGATGCTATCCTCCATGTCGCGCTCGATTTGGCGTTCTTTTTCACGGAGACTTAGGTCATCCTTCTTGCCTGGCGGCATGCGGTCACGCTCGACCAGTTTCCAACTGTAAACGACCTGTCGACATCCATCCATATCGAAGTATCGGTAGCGATACCGTCCATCCGGTAGTTGAGATTCGCCGTCTTTTAAGATTCGGCGTTTGTTGTCAACTCTCTTTTGCGCTGCCATGATTTTGTTCCTGCCTTTACAATGAGATTTGGGCAATGTATTCCTTGACTACGATGGGATTCCAAAGCACACGCCGTCCGATTTGAATTTTGGCACCAGCCTGTTCTCCGATATCCACGGCAGTTTTACGCCCGCAGCCCAGCATAGCTTGCAGTTCCTTGGTGTTGACAGCGATGCGTTCGCGTTTCGTTGCTTCGGGAAATTGTGTTGTTGCTCTCATTTTTGTCACTCCTGTATTTTTTTCCATATCTTCGTTTGATTTGGTAGCACAAGCATACCAGTAATGCACGCAAATAGCTATCACGATACCCAACAAAGAAAGCCGCAAATAACGGCTCAAATTCAACCGTTTGTCTATCAGCTTTTGTCTGGTATCGTGGTCGTTTCGTAGGCGATGAATCACGGTACATGACCGTCTATGTGCAAAGATTTTTTGAGCAGTCGGCTTTCCAGCCCGGTCAAATAGAGTTCATATTGCAGGTTTGTTTTGGTGGTGATAAGCACCGCACCATGATTCTGCAAAAAACGCAGGATGCGGTACAGCGTCGTGAGGTCATGGCTCAGTCGGTCAAGGCTCTGCACCATGACGGCATTGACACGCCCCTGCTGCACAGCGGTAAGCATGGCGAACAGGGCAGGCCTCCAAAATTCGGTGCCGTATTTCTGCTCCATGCAGGAGTTTACGATGATATAGCCGCGCCTGTCGGCTTCGCGCATGACATCCGCCAGCTGATCCTCCAACGCCGGCAGGTTCGGCGCCGCACTGCGGGCGAAAGCCCAAACTTTATATTCTGTCATGGGTGTACCTCAGAATTGATCCATAAGTGGTAGACGAACATCAAAGCGTGGCTTGCCGAAAGATGCCCGCGTGAAGCGGTCACCGACAAAGCGTTCCAGTCCGCTGTTGATGAGCTCGGCGTTCAAGTCGCATTCAGTGGTAATAAGGTAGACATCGTTCTGACGCAGAATTTCAATAACTCCCACCAGTATGTAGCTGTTGCGGCTGATTTGCTCCAAATCGCGCACCATCACGGCTTCAACCCGACCGTTCTCTACTGCGTCCAGCATGGTGCGCAGACCGATGCGGTCTTTCAAGGTGTTTCCGATGCAATGGTCAAAAGATGTGCCGCGCACAAGAAAACCGTGTCCGGCGGCTTCGTCGATAAGGTCATACAGCCGGTCAAAGGCAATGCGCGGATCGCTGTTGGCGCAGCGCACATAAATCCAGACATCGTGGTTTCGCATAAGGTACATCTCAGGTTCCTCTTTTCACAAAAAGTAATCCGGGCGCTTCTGCTCCCGGATGAATTGCTGCACATCTTCGATTTTCTCGGTGATTGGGCAAGTCGGCAGCGCTGCCAGCGCGGCATCATGGTACTTGCCGCCAATGGCCGCGCGTTCGTCCAGAATAGCGACCACACAAGAGTCCTGCTCCGTGCGGATGGCGCGGCCAAACCCCTGCCGCAGTTTCTTCTGCATTTCGGGGATAATTTCGGCATTTATATAGTCGTGCAGATTCGGGTACTGCTTACGCTCATAGTCGCTGACCGGGTCTGGTATCGGGAACGGCAGTTTTGCGATAATCAGCAGTGACACCATATCGCCGGGAAAGTCAATGCCCTCCCAGCAGGAGCCAGCCGCAAACAGTACGCCGTTGCCGGATTGCCTGAATTGTTGGATACTGCGATTCTGCCCGCGCCCGGCTTGGAACACAGGGAACGTCAGCCGCCCGCCCAACGTGTCGTAAACATTGCGCATCTGGCGGTAGGATGTGAACAACACCAATGCGTGACCGTGGCAAGCTGCAGTGAGCCGAACAATTTGGTCTGCGAGGTACTGGTTTTCGGGAACAGCCGCCGCCCGCCGTGCAGGGATATACAGCAGACATTTTTTCCTATAATTGAACGGAGATTCTGCGCGGAAATGGCGCAGCGGAGCGTATGCTGCCAGCCCCAAAAGCTGTTTCGTGTGGTCGAAATCTCCGGCTGCTGTCAGCGTGCCGGAGGTCAGAATGGTTGGCTCACGGGTATTCCACAGGGCGCTGCGGAGTAACTGCGGTACGCGGTTGCTGGCCGCGCAGAATGTGAGTTGGCCGTCTGCGGAAAACTCAAGGTACAGGATGCGCGTCGGCACATCCAAGAGAAAAAGGCGCAACAGACTTTCTGTTTCTGCCAGCCGATATTGCAGGTAGTGCGGCATATCCGGCTGACTGCCGATATACTGCAAAAGGTTGATGCAGTCGGCTATCGCCGCTTGGCGGAATGGCGTAAGGCTGAACGGTATGCTAATTTTTCTTTTCGGCATAGCAAAGCTCGGTGTGCAGGAAATGGAAAGCGTGAGAAATACCGTCCGCAGTCGCTTGGACAAGTCTTTGAAATGTGCCTGCTGCAACAGACTGCACAGATCATCCATATCCTGCGCAGACAAAGTTTCCGTGTACATTTGCCGCGCGGCATCTGGGAGCTTGTGTGCCTCGTCCACCACCAATGCTTGGTATTGCCGAAGCAGTAGCGGGCGTTCTTCCAGCCGATGGGATGCGTTGGCCAGCAGATAATTATGGTTGCAGATTTGAATGTCCGGCTTCATGGAATCCCGCAGGTACTGCTGATAGCGGCAGTCCAAGCGCAAAAAACAATCGCGTGGGCAGGACTGCGGCACACAGATCCGGCAGCGGTCATATCGTGATAGGCCGGGAATGTGGTCTAAGTCGAGAACATTCTCGGCCATGCGTAGGCTGCCTTTTTGCCGCTGCCCTTTGGAAATTGCTTTTGCTTGTCGCTCCGCAAGGCGGGCATCGCAGACAAAGCGTTCTTTGCCCTTGCGGACTACCGCTGTGATTGGTTTCGTGATGATGCCCTCTGCCAGCAAAACAGCAGACAGGTCGGGCAGATACTCGTTGAGGATGGCATCCTGCAACGCAACGCTGGAGGTTGAAATCACCACCGGCATTTTCAGTTGGTTGGGGCGGTGCATCTGCCAAAGGATACAGGCAACAAGATAGGCCAGCGTCTTGCCGATGCCTACGCCTGCTTCACACAGGGAAATTTCTTTATTATATAGGGTGTCCAAGACTTCATGACAGAGCGCGATTTGCTCCTCGCGTACCGCCATGCCGCGCCGGGGTAAAATCTCCCGGAAAATCTGTTCGACCATGCGGTGGGATTCCGCATAGCCTGTCGGATAGGTTTGCATAGGTTTTACACCTCTGTTTTTCATCCCGTTTAAGGCAAAATAATGCGCAGCAACGGTGGGCTGCTGCGCACGATTTGCCGTAAACGGCAAACTTATTGATTTTAGGTTTGCTGTGTCATATTTGCCGCCCGCACCCCTGACACCGGGAACACAACAGGCAGGGCGTTGGCACACCCGTTCACTGACTCTGCCACGATCTTACTGATTCCAACCGCAGCGCGGTCACCCCCTCTGACGCTGGAGGCCGCCGGTGTATCATTATGGACTTTCCCGCCGCAATTCTGGTTTGCCGGACCGACCACTGGGCTTGCCGGGAAAGTAACGTACCTGTTATGCTGGGTATTCGGTTGCCAAAGTGCTATGGTGATTCGCAAGATGCGAATCACCAAGCAAAATCATCAAGGATAGATGTCAAAATGGGTTGTAGTTCCGAGTCAGCAGTTAATAAACATTTGTGGATGGCACCTGCCTGTTTAGGGGAAAGGTGCTTTTTATATAGGTAATAACCGTCCGGCAACGATATACCGCCTTTGCGACCTGTTTCAGAAAGAATAGGATATTCTGATTGCAAGATGGTGATGTCGCGGCAAATTGTGCCGCGTGAAACACCAAATTCCTGCGCCAAACTTCCCATTGTGTCATGCCTGCGAAAACTGAGTAATTCGAGTATTCTTTTCCGCCTTTCATTCGGTTGCATTCGAATTTCTACCCTTTCGATTTTGCTATGGGCACATCGTATGGCGAAATTGTTCAAACTTTTGTGACAATTTTGGAAGTTTATTTTGTTTTTTTGAATCTTTTTCAAACGGCATAGATTTTCTCCATCAGCAAAGTTGAAATGTTTGAGCAGATGGAGAAGTGGAGGCCCACGGCAGTGGAAATTTCCACAAAAGAAAAAGCATACAGAATTGCCGCAAATAGAAATTGCGGCAATTCTGTATGCTGAATGGAAGTTCATTTCTAATCGAACGGACTTCCGGACAAAGGCTTTAACTGAAAACTATAGTAAATACTGTCTGGCAGTGGAAGTCGACATAAGTTGGCAGGCTAAAAATGACAGCGCCTCCTATTCTGTAACTGCGGTTATAATAAATTTAGAAACACGGTTCGTTCACCTTTCTTTTTCACAAAGCTACAATATCTTTAAAGGAAGCGTAGCGCAAAGGATGTGACTTTTGAAATGGCTGAGACGAGACCGAATCCGGAATTGCTCTTGAATTTGGAAAAATATATTCAAAACGCGCGTGATGCTCAAGGCCTTACGCAAGAAAAAGTGGGTGAAGTCATTGGTCGTGCCGGGAAATCGGTTTCCAATATTGAGTGTGGCAGGACGAATCCGAAATATGATACGCTGTATGCGATATTCCGCGCACTGAATGTGGATGTCAACGGCCTTTCTATGGCGGGCATGACGAAAACAGCGGCACCTTAGAGGAATTCCTTAATCTGCTGGACAGTTGTACAGAGAAAGAATTAAAGATGCTTTTAGACATTTCACGAATTATTTTGGCGGCCACACGGAGCAATAGCGAGATTGGCGAGCTGGAAACAGGTTGAATCGCTAAAACATCGTAATACATGAACAGCCCCGGCTTTCCCAAACGGAAAGGCGGGGCTGCTTTCGGGCTATTATTGTGCAGGGTAAATTTTACAGCAGATAATGTTTACGGGGTATTCCCGCTTACAGTGCGGACAATACAAGGGAAAACACAGTAAAAGAGACTCTTTATAATCTTCGTCAGAATCACATCCCAAAAGCCGTTAACACAGCAGCCGCTTTTTCCGCAGTAGCCCTTGGTTGTGTTACAAATGGCTCAAGTATTCATTAGCCAACCTTGGCAACTCCGCCTGAAGGGAAATGAATGGCAGAATATATCCCATGTGATATACCTGTATTCCATTGTAAGTTCTTGATAATGCGACGACGAAATGTGTTGACCTATTTTTGGCTTCTGGATTCTTCACATTTTATAACTGCGGCTGAAGTCAACCTGCAACTGTGGGGGGACAGGTTTTTCCCGTCCAGTACCGCCCGAGCGTCAGAAAAATTGAACAGTGCGGTTTCCACGTTGCCATTTGCACGGTGGGTCGCCTGCAGAATAGAAGGGATGTCCTCCGCCCAAAAGTCAACTGGTCTTGCCGTGTACGCGTCTGGCTCGCGCAGCAATTTCTTCACAAGCCCACTCCGCTGGGCGGAAAGGGTGGTCAGATTGTCTCCTAGCAGGAGCATTCCACCTGTCAGCCGGAGGAGCTCATACCAGAGTATTACCTCGTTTTCGGTGAGTTTTGTGTGATCGTCCCGGACAATCAGAGTGTCTGGGTCGTTGTTCCACAGCCGCCTATTCATATACAAATGACGAATCACATTGCGGGACGAATTGGGCATTGTGGGCGCTTCGTCAAACCAGGGATGGTCCGGCGTCCAATAGGGTGCAATGTCCCCGGAAATACGTTCTCCGTCTACCACACCAACGGAAGCCCCAAAGGGAACGGTACAGCCCAAGATAAACCCGTCCTCGCCGAATCCCTCCCGAATAGCCTCCAACCCCCTGCGAAGAGCCTGCGCTCTAGTCGCCTTGGAATCATGCAGGACCCCATTCCGGACGGTGCAGGCCGCAATCAAAAAGTCCAGCTTGACGTAGTCAAACCCCATTTCTCGAATCCGGGCGAAGAGCCGTTTGAGATGTGTCAGTACTTCGGGGTTTGTACCGTCTAGGATAGCCGCTTTGCCGGTGCGCCATGGATACTGAAGAATCACTTTCCCGTTTTCATCATGAATCATCCAATCCGGATGCTTTCTTAGAAGCGCAGAATTCTCCTCCGCTAGAAACGGCGCCACCCAGAGCGCAGGAAGAAACCCCTGTGTTCGGATCATCCGGGCAACCACCTGCAGACCGTCAGGAAATTTATCGTTGCAGCACAGCCAGTCACCAAGCACCGATTGATAGCCATCGTCCAGCTGGATATAGCGAAGGGGATACTGTTCCCGGTGCTCCGCCAGATAAGCAACATTCAAGGCAATGTCCGCTTGGGTCACTTCAGAAAAATAATAATACCAGGAGCACCAGCCAATGGGTGGTATCTGGTGGGTTCTGGCTTTCATGTTCTGGCCAAGAAGATCCGCATAACGGCATTGCAATTCGAAGCCATCCGTACCCTGCATCAGCGCCAGTGTTTCTGAGCATACCGTGTCTCCTGGCTCCACCAGCATTCCATCGCAGCTGGAACGAATGTCCAGCGAGTCCACCCCGGTTTCTGACAATACCGTTTTGAAGTGGCCAAACTGATTCCCGGTTGTCACAAATCCCATTAGCAGCGTTTCCTGATTTGCGGGAGCATGGAACATCATCATATGCTCTGCCCGAAAATGATTGGGCAGTTCCGAATAATCCTCCGGCTCCGCTACTGCATACGGCATATACCAGGCATCGAATCGATAGTCTCGGTCTGTAAATTTTCTGATGCCGCAGGGGGTTGCCATCTGCCAGCCTTCCAAATAGAGGAAAAGCCCCGGCGTATTAAGAAAATCCCCTGTATTGCCCGCCCTGTGCCAGTTGAATTTATCCAGATGCATGCTTTTTCCGGAATGATTCCGAAGCGTCAAGGTAAGCAAGGTCGTTCCGTCTGTTTCTGTGATAGTCTGGGAAAGTTCCAAACCCAGCCGGGCGGCTTCGTCCGTACAGTAGACCTTATCACCCATGACAATCTGCGGAATTAAACTTTTATTGATTATGTTCATGGCTTTTCCTCACAATGGTACTCTCTGCTTGGTCACTCTCCAAAGTACGGCATATCCATCAGTAGGTCGTCGATGGCCTTGATCTGGGTTTTCATCAGGTTCGGAGAATAAAGGGCACGCTTTTCGGCAATGCCGTTGTGTTTCATGGCTTTCGCAACGCAGTCGTTCGCTTTGTAAAGGTCATCCAAACTCTCCCGGACATTAAACCGACCGGGGCTGGTAGGCTTGGGTGGCCAGCGGCTGTCGGAAACCCAAGCGCTGGCCAAAGCCATCATAGCACCGTTCAGGTCATCATCCAGTGTGTCCATGGTTTGTCCCAGCTTCCCAGCCACGGCATTAATGCCGTTTAGGACGGACAAGCACACGGGATCCATGATTCGAGAATAGTCGGTATTGGCCCAGGCTTTCGCTGTGCCACCGTGCCACGCGACACCGTTTTCAATGTTGTCAACGTACTCGTTTTCCAGGAGGCTTCCGTTTTCCAGCACCTCGCTGGGGGTAGTAAATTCGTAGCCGGCCGCCTTGGCAGCGTCCAGAATCTCTTTGAAGCGGGGGACACTGTCCGGCTCGGCCTCAAAAAACCTTGCCTGGTTGAACTGTTTGACATAGAAATAGGCGCTGGAGCCGATATATTCGGCATCCTCTGCGTAGGGCATGATGAAACTTCCGGTCTGAGCGATGCGATCCTTCCACTTGGAGAACATTGCCTGAATCTCGCCCATGTTGATAGGTTCGGCCCGCATACCTTCGGTAGCGCCCATGAGATACCACAAAAGCAGATTCGCCATGCAGTCACTACGGAAGATCATTTTGAGGCCATTGGAGGCAACGGAAGGGTTGGTGATGTACTTCAGAAAATCCGGCTTATCCTTGATATATTCCTCAATCTTGAACAGGTGATTCTTGTTGGAATGCCCTTGCACATCGAAAGACAGGCCTGTGGCTCTCCGGATCTCGTCAAAGGACAACATCAGAGAATCCGCGTCCATGACCAGCGCCTCCAGCCCGGCTTCCTTGTAAACGTCGGGAATGTAGCTGGCCCAGCCGCACTCCGGATTCCAGCCGATTTTGGGACGCTCGCCCACATACTGCTCCCAGACATCCAGAGAATGCTTCAGAGAGTGGAGGCAGACTTCCTTAGGGATGTTGGACAGCATGAAATGGATATAGGGGCTGGATACCGGTTCAATCTTACCCTCTGCTACCAAAGCTTTCAGTTTTGCCAGTACTTCCGGTGCCTGCTTCGCCATCTCCTCAATGGTGATTCCGCTGGCCTCAAAAGCAATCTTATAATCGTCGCTCGCAACCAAATCGAATAGCTTCTCGTAGCAGTTTTTCATAACCCAGTGCCGCCGCTGAGGGGCGAGCTGAGAATACTGGATATTTGCATGGGGCATAAAGATGATTTTTGAATTCATAGTTTTCCTTCCTTCCGAATAACCGGTTCCTTCTTCGCTGTTGCATAATGCTTCTTTCTTCAGGATGTCATTGGGGTTAATTTAGACAGGCATTGCAGTTTTTTATACTCCTAACAATCAGAATTTTTTAGTACCTAATATGTAGTCTCTGAAGGAACCGGAAAGCAGCACTCTATATAGAAATCCTGTATATTGGACCCTCTTGTCAGAGTGCTATTTTCACCTTGACTACAATGCTTAGAGATCCTGTCGGGAATATAATATCGCCATCCTTTTTCTATGTAAACTCCTGTTTTTTGTAGACAATGTCGAAGAAATGCCCATGAATTTGGATCCAAATTCATGGGCATTTCTTTAATGGAGATATTCAAATACATGCAGCTCCTGTAACGCGGGAAGCAATGCTTTCATGGAGGGAGACTTGAATTTTTTCAGAATACGGGATATATGGTTGCGCAGTGTCGAATCTGTAATAAATCGGCTGGAAGCGATTTGTTTGTAAGACTCGCCGTTATATAGGGCTTTCAGAATACAGGTCCTGCGAAACTCTGCAGAGTCCGCTACCTCTTGGGATATTCTGTTCGCAGCCACTACACTTTCTATTCTCCCGACGCTGCTTGTCTTTGCGTTCTTTAATAAACTGATGGTTGATGGTGTCACCTCTGGCTCTGTAAAGGGCTGAGTAATTTAGAAAGGATAACAGTGATGGAAAGACTTATCGAATGTGGATGCGTCGCAGCAAAAAAATCTTCCCAAATCAAAAGTTCTCGGCTTGGACTGGGATTCGAGAAATTGGATCGGAAGGCATTTGATCCCGAAAAAGCGTATGATAAGGTTGCAGATCTGGGGGTCAAGTGGATCCGAATTCAATCTGGCTGGCAGCGAACAGAGAATGAAAAAGGCGTATATCACTTTGAATGGCTCGACGATATTGTCGATAACCTTTTGTGCCGAGGCTTAAAGCCTTGGATCTGCCTTTCCTACGGCAATGATCTGTATACTGAAGCGGCAAAACAGGTATATGGGGCGGTAGGTTGTCCCCCAATCAACACGGAGGAAGAAAAAACAGCCTGGTACAATTATGTTTGCGCCTTGACACGACGCTATAAAGGAAAAGTAAAACTGTACGAGGTGTGGAATGAGCCAGATGGTGTCTGGTGCTGGAAGCACGGAGTTAATGCAGAAGAATATGGCCGGTTCGTTCTTGAAACCGCAAAGGCAATCAAGGCGGGAGATAAGGATGCAAAGGTCGTAGGCGGGGCTCTCAGCGGAGACGATCTTGCCTATGTGAATAGTATGTTCAGAACCGGTGCTAGTCACTATATTGAATACTTTTCTTATCATGTCTATACCTGGAATGAATACGATGTTTTCAAGCGGGTCAAAGCCTTCAGAGGAATGTGTGATCACTTCAATCCGGCAATCCGGTTGATTCAGGGAGAGTCTGGCTCTCAATCAAGAAGTGACGGTCGGGGTGCTCTTCGTCGCGGAGGCTGGACGCCGCTAAAGCAGGCAAAGCAGCTTGCCCGACACACCATGGCAGATCTTATGACCGAAGTGGAATTCACATCCTATTTTTCTGCCTTAGATATGGCAGAGGGCATGCGCGGCACCATCGGAGACAAGTCGAGCTATATGGACTTTGGATACTTCGGTGTTTTGGGAGCCCAGTTCGATGACAACGGCTGTGCCGTTGGAGAATACTCCCCCAAGCTCTCTTATAAAGTGCTTCAGACGATTTGTTCCGTGTTTGCAGAGGAATTCGAAGTGGTTGACCTACCGGTCTATATCAGATGCCAGCACTCCGAGCGCGTTTTCGGCGAGGATGTACAGGACAATATCATTTCTGCAGGCTTCAGGAGAAAAAACGGTGCGGAAGCCTTTGTGTATTGGTATTCCGCAGATCTTATGACAACGGATTTTCAGTCCACGATCAGCCTTCAGGTCGTCCCCTTCGGCAGAAATATTCGCCTTATCGATCTAATGAATGGCAGAATCTACAAAATACCGACGGAAATGACAGAGGAAAACGACGGTGCCGTTGCGCTGAATAACATTCCGGTCAAGGATACTCCTCTCCTTTTAACATTCGGAGACTTTTAACGCTGTTTTAGTAAGGAGAAAGATATGGAAAGACTAATCAAAATAGACAGCATTAGGCCCAAATCTGCAGTTGAAGTGAAAACTTCCAAGCTAGGAATTGGGTTTGAAAAGCTGGATCGGGCGGTCTTCGATCCTAATAAGGCATATGATAAGGTGGCGCAGCTCGGCGTGAAATGGATCCGACTGCAATCTGGTTGGGCCAGAACAGAAAAAGAAAAAGGTATCTATGACTTTGCCTGGCTGGATGATATTGTTGACAACCTGATTGTACGGGGACTCAAGCCATGGATGTGTCTTGCCTATGGAAACGGGATTTACACGGCAGAGGCAAACAAAATCTTTGGCGCAGTGGGCTGTCCGCCTATTGAAACAGAAAGAGAGCGCTGCGCTTGGGATAGATATGTATTTGCTCTTACACAGCGATATATTGGGCGAGTCGAGCATTTTGAGGTGTGGAATGAGCCAAACTGGTTCTGGTCTCATATTGCGCACGAACACCAGCCGAATGGCACAGAATACGGAGAATTTGTCATTCGGACATCCAAGGCGGTCAAACGTGCAAACCCCAATGCAAAGGTCATTGGCGGCGTAGAGAGTGTGGGAGACATAGCGTTTATCAATAAAGCGTTTCAGACCGGGATGGGGGATTATATTGATTATTTCTCCTACCATATCTACACACCCATTGATAAAAAGTATACTGATCGTCAAAAGCTAATCCGTGGCATGGTCAATATGTATAACCCTGCTATTCAGATCATTCAGGGAGAAACCGGTGCACCGTCGCGGAGTGACGGAAATGGCGAAATCTCTGACGGCGCATGGACGCCTGAAAAGCAAGCAAAGGTATTCGCAAGACACGCAGTAACGGACATGACGATGCCGGTCACTTTTTCCTCATACTTTTCATGTATGGACATGGTCGAGGCACTCAGCGGCAATGTGAACGACAAGAAGAGCTACCAGGATTACGGATATTTTGGCGTACTCGGTGCAGTATTTGACGAAAATGGATTTGCATCGGGGACATATACGCCGAAGCCATCCTATAAAGCTCTACAAACAATCGCCTCTGTATTTGCCAACGGGGTGGAGGCAATGCAGCTTCCGGTCAAAGTGAAGCCGCTGGAGTCGAAAAGAAATATCGGAATGGATATCTCTGATAATGTGATGAGCTTCGGCTTTAAAAAGCCGAATGGTTCCTATGGCTTTGCGTATTGGTACGAAAATAACGTTATGGTGAGCACATTTTCTGCAACCATCAGCTTTGAAACGGGTATCCCCGGGGAACCGAATTTGGTTGATTTGTTGGATGGATCGGTTTATAAGCTGCCTGATAACATGGTGATCTACAAAGATGGCGTTACGGTTCTAAAAAATATCCCGATCAATGATTACCCACTGCTGCTGACGTTTGGTGAATTTGCAGATTGATTCCTTCGGAGAACGGCAGAACGGAAACTTTGACATAATAGCGAGAGAAATATGCAAAACAATTTGCATGCATTTGACCATGGAGGGCTGGCAGCAGACGTCTATTCATTGGAAACGGAGAATTCCGGGGTCTATGTTTACGAAATATGCTTTCGGGCGGCACAATCCCTGGCATTACTCGAATGGGAAGCAATGAATCATTTACAAAAGGCATCGGCGAGATTGGCATCGTGTCGGTGATCAAGTTGCCAATGTGGCATTCAAGTAATATTGTTTCTCCAGTACATCATCGGCAAGATGGGTGGCGGACTCCTTTGGAAGCAGACTGATCTACAGTCTGCTTCCCGGCAAGTCTGCCCAAGCTGCAATGAAATTTGCCGTGGTGGCATCTGCTCTGAAGTACTCCATTGAAGGGGACTACAACATGGTCACCATTTCCGAGGTGGATAAGTTGTTCGACGGCGCTGGCTCCGGTCGAATCCAGAGGTAATGCAGCGTTTCGGTCAAAAGAAGAGTGTGAGACCCCTTACATCGTGTAGGACAACATGTGCTTAAAATAATTCGTGGGGTGAATCGAATGCGTATAATAGATATCAAGACCTTTCCAGTAGACTGCTTTCGTACAAACTGGGTTTTTGTAAAAGTCTATACCGATGAAGGTATCACCGGCGTTGGCGAAGCAACACTGGAATACAAGGAAAAGGCTTTGATCGGCGCAGTGGAACACATCAAGGAATCACTGGTCGGTCAAAATCCGCTGAACATTGAGAAAATTTGGCACGATACATACCGAGATGCCTATTGGCGCGGCGGAGCTGTGCTGATGAGTGCCCTCTCCGCTGTGGAGATGGCTCTGTGGGATATCTTGGGCAAGGCTCTGAATGTTCCTGTCTATCAGCTTCTGGGCGGAAAAGTAAACGACAAGGTGAGAATTTATGTCAACGGCTGGTTTGCCGGAGCAAAGGAGCCGAAGGAATTCGGTGAAAAAGCAAAAATTGCCGTTGAAAGAGGCGTTACCGCCATGAAGTGGGATCCTTTTGGAAAGAATTATATGGAAATCTCCAACGCCGAGCTTGATAAAGCCCTGCAGTGCGTGGCTGCAGTCAGAGAAGCCGTAGGTGACCAAATTGATCTGCTGATCGAAGGACACGGCAGATTCAATGTTCCCACGGGAATCAAAATTGCCAAGGAACTGGAGCAGTTCAAGCCCATGTTTTTTGAAGAGCCGGTTCCGCCAGATAACCTCGATGCCCTAAAAGAGGTAAAAACAAAGTCTCCTGTCGCGATTTCAGCAGGGGAACGTCTTTATACCAGATGGGACTACCGGGAAATGTTTGACAAAATGGCAGCAGATTATATCCAGCCGGATATTTCCCATGCAGGCGGTATCATGGAGCTGAAGAAAATTTCCGCCGAAGCTGAGTGCCGCTACATTCCCTTCGCACCCCATAACCCGTCGGGACCGGTTGCGAATGCGGCAACGTTACAGCTTGCTGCAAGCTGCCCAAATTTCTGCATTTTGGAAATTATGTACTCCGATGTTGAATGGAGAAAGGACGTGACCACGGAGAACCTCCATTATCAGGATGGGTGCATCACAATATCGGACAAGCCGGGACTTGGACTTGAGATCAACGAGGAAGAATGCCTAAGGCACCCCTATCAGCCCCATACCCTACGTCATTACACCGGTGCGCTGACAGATATCCGCCCGGCAAAAACAGAATTTTATTTTTAGGAGACGTTAAAATGGTCAAATCAGTATTTGTAACTGGCGGAACGGTTGGCAGCGGTCTTGCCATTGCGGAACGTTTTGCCCAGGAAGGCTATGGCGTTGTGATTACCAGCAGAAGCGGTGAGCGCGCGGAGGCTGCCGCACGCAAGGTGGCGGAAAAGTACGGAGTGTATGCAAAGGGATATGCCCTTGACATCCGTGACGAGCAACGGGTGAAAGATATTTTTGCGGACATTGATAAAAATGGCTGCTTTGTTGAAACCGTGTGCTTAAACTCTGCCGATTTGGGCTTTGGAACCGACCCGGCGGTTGGTATGCCTTTTTTTGAGGTGCCAGTGGAGGAATTCGAGCGTGTATTTGAAACAAACCTTGTCTGGAACTTTACCATAGTGCGCCAAGCGGCAATTCGAATGCGGGAGCATCACAAGGGCGCAATCGTGTTTATCGGCTCCAATACGTCACACCGAGCAATCCCCAACAGGAGCGCATACTGTGCGTCAAAAGGTGGCATAAATGCCATGTCGAAAGCTTTTGCAATTGATCTTGGGCCTTATGGAATCCGAAGTAATGTTGTCCTGCCGGGCACTATCAAGACCCAGCGGTGGGTAGAGATGGGCAACAAGCAAATCGTCAACGGCGAGTTGACACCTATCGGGGATATCTCAGATTTTGAAGACATTGCCAACGCGGCGTGGTATCTGGGCAGCGACCAATCCAAAAATGTTACGGGGACGGAAGTGACCGTGGACGGCGGCATGACCTGCCAGCTCTATCCGCAGATTTTGAATGATCTGAAAAGAGCGGCACAAAAGTAGTAGAAAAGAGGGCAGCTAATGAAAATTACATGGATTGGACAGGCAGGACTCATCCTAAAGAGCCAGGGAAAGACCGTAATCGTCGATCCGTATTTGTCAGACAGCGTGAAAAAGGTCAATCCGAACAATTATAGAAGAGTTCCGGTAGATACAAACCTGTTTGGCATCAAGCCCGATATCATTATTCTGACGCATAACCACATGGATCACACAGATGAGGAAACCCTGCGTCACTATATCACACAGGACAGCAGGGTGACCGTCCTGGCATCGGGTGAAGCATGGAAAACGGTGCGTAAATTTGGCGGTGCAGAAAATAATTATGTTCTGTTCAACTGCGGCACCCGCTGGACAGATGGAAGCCTCAGATTCTGCGCCGTCCACGCGGAGCATTCCGATTGCTGTGCAATTGGCGTAATTGTATATAGCGAAGGAAAACGGTATTACATAACCGGCGATACGCTATACAACGAGCGCATCTTTGCGGATATCCCCAAAGGTATCGATGTTGTCTTTCTGCCCATCAATGGTGTTGGAAACAACATGAATGCACGTGATGCAAAGGATTTTGCAGAGAGAATCGGTGCCAGAAAGGCTGTTCCTATTCACTGGGGAATGTTTGACGAAATAGACCCTAAGATATTCAAATTTGAAGGATCTGTAATCCCCCACATATATAAAGAGATAACCGATGTATAAGCAATCATATTGATGGGCAAATGCTTGTGGGCTACTGCACGAAGATGGGGCGCAGTTTCGACCCGGTTTTGATTTTTTTCTCTGTCAGCGTACAAAACAACGACCAGCTGAAATCCGTGGTATCGTTGAACAGCGGTATTGATTTTTATATTAAGAGCCGTGATAACGGGAAGATTTTGCTTTCGCTACAAGACTCACCAGCGTCAACAAGCACCACAGGCGTATATACAAGCGATAGCGGCACATTTCCACTGACCTATGAGATTCGTGTCACTTCCGATTCACTGCGTGACAGCCTTACCGCTTTTTACTCAACAATGCAGTTTCTGTGGTTTACAACGATTCCGTTTTTGCTGATTCTAACCTTGCTGGCCATCTTCCTTGCCTACAAACCGGTGCGATTGCTTGTCAAGGAAATGGAACCCACTGAGGAATCCGGCGGCAGCGAGTTTGATATTATCCGCAACTCCATCAGCGAGAAAAACACGAAAATCAGTGAACAGGCAGACCAAATGGAAAGTCTGCTTGTTGACCACCTTGTAGATGGCGGCCACAATTCCAAGTATCATTTGGCCGAACTGGGCATCAGCACCGAGCAAACGCCTTACTATTGTGTATATCTGATTGAGGGCAGCACTTTCCTTGCCGGAGAGATGAAGCAACTTTCCAAAGCCGCACAGAAATTCTTTGGGTTGCAAATGTTTATCACCGAGACGGAGGACGATACCCGCCGTATTGCTGTTGCTTTTTTGAAAGAGGAAAATAGCGAAGCGGTGCGCCTGTGGGCTTTGCAATGGTTGCGCGAGCAATACGCTGCCGAGTATACCATTAAAGCCGGAAAAGTCGTCACCGATCTGGATGAAATTCGTGCCAGCTTTATTTCCTGCTATCGGCAAAATGATGGACTTGCCGATATGAACCGGGTCCAAAAAGATTTGAAGTCTTTGGAGCAAAAAGAGGAACGTCGCAAAAAGTAGCAGGAGGACATCCTCAATTATTTGGAAAAACACTATGCCGACCCGGATTTGAGCCGACTCCAAGTTGCAGAAGCCTTTGAGATGTCCACCAGCACCCTGAGCCGCCTGTTCAAAAACCAAATCGGCGTTGGCTTTTCTGAGTACGTCAATGAAAAGCGCATTGAACGTGCCAAGGATTTGCTGCTGACAACCTCTGCCTCAACCCGCAAAATCGCAGAACAAGTCGGTTTACCCAATTACAACTATTTCCTACGTCTATTCAAAAGTACAGTTGGCGTATCTCCAACCGTATTTCGCCAAAATACAAAAAAGGCCGGGGAAATTTGTGAAACATCCGATAAAGGAGAACTTGTATGAAACCCTGCTATATTACGCACACTCATCCGCAAGCCTTAGCAGAAAATTGCATTATCGGTCCGCATTACCGTATCACGCTGCTTACAGATAAGCTTGTCCGCTTTGAGTACAATGCCCAGAACAAGTTTGAGGACCGCCCTACGCAAATCGTTATGAACCGCGATTTTCCGGCAGTTTCTTATACCGTAGAACACACGGCAGACGGTCTCGTTGTGCGCACTGATCGTCTGCGCATTGTCTATGACGAAAAGCCGTTTTCTCCCAATGGATTGTCCGTAGCGCTTGTCGGCTACGAGAACGCTCACACCGGCAACTGGTACTATGGTGATACTGTCCACGACTTGAAAGGCACCGTACGCACGCTGGATGCGGTGGATGGTGATAATGTTGAACTGGGCCACGGCTTGATCTCAACGGAGGGTTATGCGGTGCTGGATGACAGCACAAGCCTTGTCCTGCAGGATGATGGCTGGGTGGAATCCCGCAGCGGCGGAGAAGATTTCTATTTCTTTGGCTATGGCCGGGATTATTTGGAAGCCATTCAAGACTTTTATCATTTGTCCGGTCATGCTCCCATGCTGCCGCGCTATGCGCTGGGTAACTGGTGGAGCCGCTTTTATCCTTACACCGAAGAAACCTATCTCAGCTTGATGGAGCGTTTTCACAACGAAAACCTGCCCTTCTCTGTGGCGGTTATCGATATGGACTGGCATATTGTCGACATTGACCCTAAATATGGCAATGGTTGGACAGGCTTTACATGGAACAAAAAGCTTTTTCCGAAACCGGAACGTTTTCTTTCCGAGCTGCATCGGCGCGGCATGAAAGTTACCTTGAATGTCCACCCCGCAGACGGCATCCGCGCCTATGAAGATGCCTACACCAAAATTGCCGAAGATATGGGTGTTGATCTCGAAAGTGGCCATGCTGTAGAATTTGACCCTGCCGACCCTAAATTCCTGCAAAACTATTACGCCGATGTTCTTCGCCCTCTTGAGGATGAGGGGGTTGACTTCTGGTGGGTCGATTGGCAGCAGGGGACGCACACCCGCATTGCTGGGTTAGACCCGCTATGGATGCTGAACCACTACGGATTTTTGGATAACGGCCAAGGCGGCAAGCGCCCCATGGCGTTTTCCCGTTATGGCGGCCCCGGCAGTCATCGGTATCCCGTCGGTTTTTCCGGCGATACAATCGTCACATGGGATTCACTGCGTTTCCAGCCGTATTTTACAGCTACTTCCAGCAATATCGGGTATTGCTGGTGGAGCCACGACATCGGCGGCCATATGCTGGGCATAAAAGACGATGAAATGATGGCTCGTTGGACACAGTACGGTATTTTTTCTCCGATTATGCGTCTGCATAGCGTGTATAGCGAATTCTGCGGCAAAGAGCCCTGGCGCTATAAAAAGGAAACAGAGAAAGTAGTGGGCGATGCCCTGCGTTTCCGCCACAAAATGCTGCCGTACCTCTATACCATGAACCACCGCTGCTATGCCGAGGGGATTCCCCTTGTACTGCCTCTGTACTATATTGAGCAGAATCGAGCCGAAAGCTATGAGCATCCCAATGAATATTACTTTGGCAGCGATTTGCTGGTTCTGCCGGTAACCTCCCCGCGCTTGTCGGGATTGAATGTTGCTAAAGAAAAACTCTATCTGCCCGATGGCGTTTGGTACGACATCTTCACAAAGCGTGTATATCGCGGAAACCGTGAATTGGATATCTATCGCCCGCTGGATAAGATTCCTGTGTTTGCCAAGGCTGGTACGATTTTGCCGTTGACCGATGAAATTGACCCCGCCACGATTTCACAGAATCCGAAGCAGCTTCATGTTTGCGTATATTTGGGCGCGGATGGCACGTTCACACTGTATGAGGACGACAACGAAACGACTGCTTACGAGACACAGCCCGGTGTGCGCACAACTATGCAGCTCTGCGGTGAAAGTTTTACCATTCATGCTGCACAGGGTCAGACCGAACTTTTGCCCTCTGTACGCCAGTACACTTTGGAATTTAACGGCTGTGCTGATAGGTGTGGCCGGGCAGCGGCCAGACTAACTCGCCGTCCTCGATAATGCCGATATGCACAAGCTGGCAATGGCTGAAATTGAAAGACTCGGCAGAGATGCGTCGATTCCGTATTATTATGTAGGGGATTGGACGCACACGAACGATTACGGTGCTTACCGTGCAGCTGGATACGCAGCATGGGAACTTAAGCGAATGGGCAATACCTTTGCAGTGTATAAGCCTCTTGCCGATGCGGTGAATGCTGCGCAGGACAAGTGGCTGCCCATTCCCGCCCTGCTGCTGGAAAAGCCGGCACGGTTGCAGCATATTCCCGACTCCCATGCCGCAGATAACGGCGAGGCTGCCCAAGATCACCAAGCCGAAAAAGACGGCGGCGATTCACCGGCAAGACCGCTGGATGCAGTGAAAAATGCGAAAGAAAATCAGTAAGGAGGCATACCAAATGAAAGCAAAAACCAACCGTATATTGGCGTTTCGGCAGAAAGCTATGCATCTAATTCCGCCGTTGAATCGGAAGGGTACAGCGCAATCAAAGAAGCTGCCGGTAACGCGGAAATGAAAGCCTTAGGCGAAAGTATCCGCGCAGGGTCGGTAGCTACCGTAAAAACACCACAGCCCGAAGCAACTACAAGAACCGTGTACTATATTTCCAATGATGGTGACGACGCAAACAGCGGTACATCGGCTGACGCGCCTTGGCAGAGCATTCAAAAAGTTAATGTATGTGAGCAATGCCAGAAAGAGGGGAGAGACTGAAATTGCAACGCCGGAAATGGCAACCGAATTTTAATCGCATTTCCTTTCGGTAAAGAGGTGCGGGCGGGAGATTATCCTGCCCACGCTTCTTTGCCTATTCAAAGAAAGTCATTGCATCCGTGCGGCTTCCGTCGATGCGCACTTCCAGATGCAGATGATTGCCCGTGACCCGCCCGGTGTGACCCACATAGCCGATGACCTCTCCCGACTGCACCTGCAGACCGGTGGTGACGAAGATGGACGAACAGTGGGCGTACAGCGTTTCCAGCCCGCCGCCGTGGTCGATTTGGATGTAGTAGCCGTAGCTGCCGCCCCAGCTGTCAAGACCGTTGGCAACGGTGACGATGCCGTCTGCGGCGGCGAGGATCGGTGTGCCCTCGGCACAGGCAATGTCGGTGCCGGTGTGGGAACTGACCTCGCCGGTGATGGGGTCAATACGGTGGCCAAATTGCGAGGTAATTGTACCCGCAACCGGCAGCGGCCATTGCAGTGTGCCTGTTGGGGCGCGTGTACCATCAGGAGACATGACTTCTCCACCGCCCTGTGCAAAACCGCCGAGCAATTCTGCCCACAGTTCCTCATAC
>ENA-UOJV01001410-UOJV01001410.1-human-gut-metagenome-genome-assembly--contig:-C82-NODE-1410-length-26576-cov-15.656876_pt1 | contig 26576 bp, 20 predicted proteins | sample MGYA00242356_ERZ723903 | MGnify/ENA metagenome assembly ERZ723903
ACCCCTCCACCGCCTAACGGCGGTCCCCCTCCCCTTTCAGGGGAGGCTTTTATTTTCACCAACAAAAATCCCCCGGCGGGGCATACAGGCGGCTTGTCCGCCGTAACATTACCCTTTTCACATTTGAAATTGGGGCGTAAGGTCAGCGGCGACTCGCCGCCCGCCGCAAAAAGCGTGAAGCTTCCCTGCTCCACGCTTTTTTGTGTTAAATCAAATGTCACTCAGATCATACGGTTCTTCCTGATTGGAAAACGCCGCATCGAGAATCTTTCCGTAAAATCCCGCCGGATTCAGCATGATCTGTTCGCCCAGATACTTGGCTTGGGTGTAGTCCGGTGCATAGAGTTTCATGTCCAGCAGATCGTCCTCAATGTCCAGACAGCGAACATGCACATAGTAGCCTTTTTTCAGCGGGATATACTCGATCTTGACTTCGCTCTCCCGCTTGATGCGTGCGAAATAGTGGAACGCCGCCGAAACCAGCTTGTCCCGATACGCCTTTCCCACATAGTTTCGCAGTTCCTTTGCCGTCCGAATCCCGTTTTCTGTCAGTACATAGTAATCGACAGCTTCCTCATTCTGACGCACTGCCACAGAATTGTGCTCCGTCAGATAACTGATCGAATCCTGATAGGCAAAATAGTTGATAATGTTGCTTCCTACCGCAATATCGTACAAATGGCTGACCTGCACCGGTTTATCGATCTTATACAGCAAATAACAAATCAGAATATTTGCCGTATGCGGATCCATGATCGGCGGCGTTGCCATTTTCGACATTTTCATCATATTTTCTTCCTGCACAGCCTGTCACCTCGCATCTCACAAGTGCAATCTACGGTGTTTCCTCAAAAATGCGGATAATCCATCATATGGGAAAGCAGAGCGATGTTCACCGCCGCTTCCACACAGGGCACTGCACGGGGCACAATGCACGGGTCGTGCCGTCCCTGAATCTGGAGCATCTCGTTTGTCTTTGCCCGAAAATCCACGGTTTCCTGCGGCTTGGCGATCGAAGCGGTGGGCTTGATCGCCACATTCAGCGTGATCGGCATGCCCGAAGAAATGCCGCCCAGAATGCCGCCGTGGTTATTGGTCTTTGTCATCACGTGGCCCTTTTCGTCAATATAGAACGGGTCGTTGTTCTGGCTGCCCACCATTTCGGCAACCTGAAAACCGGCACCGAATTCCAGCCCCTTTACCGCGGGAATGCCGAAGATCAGCTGGGCAATGGTGTTTTCCAGTCCTTCAAAAATGGGCGAGCCTACACCGGCAGGCATATTGATCGTGACACACTCAATGATGCCGCCCAGAGATTCGCCGCCGTGGCTGGCGTTGCGAATGTCCTCTTTCATCTTTTCGCCCTGTGCATCGTTCCGCACCGGAAAATCCTTTTCCCGCACTTCCAGAATGTCCTCCTTGGTCACCTTGGTGCGGCTGAATGCATCATCTTGAATTCCGTGTATGCTGGCAATATGGGCACCGGTGTAAATGCCGCGGCGTTCCAGAATCTGTCCGCAGACGGCTCCGGCGAAACACAGCGGTGCAGTCAGTCTGCCGGAGAAATGTCCGCCGCCGCGAACGTCATTGAACCCGCGGTACCGCATGGCACCGGTATAGTCCGCATGACCAGGACGGGGCAGTCTTGCCAGATTGCTGTAGTCCTTGGAACGGGTATCCGTGTTCTGGATAAACGCACACAGCGGCACGCCGGTGGTGCGGTCATTCAGCAGACCGGACATGATCTGAGGCAGATCTTTTTCCCCGCGGGGTGTGGTGGTGCCGTCCTTTTTCGGGGCACGGCGTGCCATAAACTGCCGCAGCTTTTCCAGATCAATGTATTCCCCCGGCGGCAGATTGTCGATCACGACACCGATCGCAGGTCCGTGGGACTCCCCGAAAATAGAAAGGGAAATATTACGACTCCAGAACGATGACATTGGCGATTCCTCCTAACTGACGATAATCCTCATAGAACCGAGGATATGATTTTTCCACGCATTCTCCATGGAGAATGGTCACTTCTCCGGCACAGCGTGTGGCTGCCACCGCAGCACACATGGCGATACGATGATCGCCGCAGCTGTCCACGGTGCCGCCGTGCAGCTGTTCCACCGGTTCGATCTCCAGACCGTCCGGTGTGGCGGTCACCTTGCCGCCCAGCCGGTTCAGCAGGCCGGCAGTCGATGCCAGCCGGTCACTCTCCTTAATGGCAAGGCGGTGTGCTCCGGTGATGCTGGACGGTGCCGTACCAAATGTGGCAAGCACTGCCAGAATCGGCACAAGGTCGGGAATGTCTGCCGCATCTACGGTAAATCCTGCCGGCAGCCCCTGTTCTCTATTATAACACATCTCGCGGACAATTTCCACAATTTTTTTATCGCCCTGCACACTTTCCGGATTCAGATTGGTGAGGGTGATGTCGCTGCCCAGTGCATTCGCCACGCAGAAGAACGCCGCCTGTGAATAATCCCCCTCCACTGTGAGATCACAGGCATGATACTGCTGTCCGCCGGCAACGGCGTAGCCCTGTTCGGTTTCCTGCACGGCAATGCCGAAGTGCCGCAGGCAGGCAATGGTCAGATCGACATAGGGCTTGGATTCCAGCTTGGACAGCATGCGAATTTCGGAATCCCCGTCCAGCAGCGGCAGAGCAAACAGCAGACCGGTCACATACTGGGAAGAAACGTCGCCCTCCAGTTCGAACACGCCGGATCGCAGCTTGCCGTCAATGGTAAAGGGCATGGTGTTGTGGTAGTCGAACGTGATGCCCTTTTTGGTCAGTTCCCGCAGGTACGCGGTAATGGGACGCTGAGGCAGTCTGCCCTGTCCGAAAAAGGTGGTGTGTATACCCAGTGCTGCTGCCACGGGAATCAGGAACCGCAGCGTAGAGCCGCTTTCGCAGCAATCCGCCACAGCCGCCTGCGGTCGGGCATTGCCCACGCCGGTCACGGTAATAGTGCTGCCCTCCTGCCGGAACGATGCCCCGAATGCGGAGAGCACGTCCATGGTGGCGGTGATGTCACGGGACATATCCACGCCGGAAATGACTGAAGTGCCCTCTGCCAGTGCGGCACAGATCAGCAGCCGGTGTGCCATGCTCTTGGAAGCAGGGATCCGCACAGTGCCGTGCAGGCGGGACGGCGTAATCAGAATGTTCATGCGTCCACGCCTCCCATCCATGCGGCAAATTCTGTGAAAGGCATGGAGCGAATCTCCGCCCTGCCGATAGTTTCGCAGACGATAAACCGCAGCGATGCACTGGCACGTTTCTTGTCATTGCCGCACAGGGGCACCAGTTCCGCAACGGGAGCGTCTACTTCTGTGGGCAGGTCGTATGCCTTTACGCAGTCGCACAGCCGCACATACAGTTCCGGCGTACAGGTCGCCTTGGTCATCATGCACATGCCGGCGGCAACTGCACTGCCGTGGGTATAGGTTTCGTAGTGGTAGTAGCTTTCCACCGCATGTCCCAGCGTGTGCCCGAAGTTCAGGATCATACGCTCGCCGGTGTCGAATTCGTCGTGTTCCACCACGTCCCGCTTGATGTCGATGCAGGTGGGAACGATCTCGTCCATGACTTCGCTGACGGTTTCCAGCGTGTGCTGTTCCAGCAGTGTGAACAGCTTTTCGTCCCGAATCATGCCGTACTTGATGACTTCGCCCATGCCGTCTGCCAGAAACAGCTTCGGCAGGGTGTGCAGGGTGTCCAGATCGCAGAGCACTGCCACCGGCTGTTTAAAGGCTCCCACCAGATTTTTGCCGCCGGTCAGGTCGATCGCAGTCTTTCCGCCTACGGACGAATCCACCTGTGCCAGCAGGCTGGTGGGGATCTGGAGATAGTCCAGACCGCGGAGATAGGTCGCCGCCGCGAATCCGGTAATATCTCCTACCACGCCGCCGCCCAGTGCAACCAGACAGTCGGTGCGGGTGATATTATTTTCACAGAGGAAGTCGTAAATCTGGTTCAGCGTTTTGCTGCACTTGGAGGCTTCTCCGTGTGGGAACACGAACTTGATCGTCCGGAAGCCGTTTTCTTCCAGCGACTTGGTCACAATGTCCCCGTAATAGCAGTCTACATGGTCATCGGTAATGACAGCGGCAGTCTGTGCCTTGGTCTGCTGCTTCAGATATGTGCCACACTGTCCCAGCAGTCCTCTCCCGATCCAAATGGGATACGTCTGGCTGGCGTGCACGGTAATTGTTTTCATGGTATTTTCCTCCCGTTGGAGCCGAAAGCCTGTTCTGCATCTGACGTGTTCAGACGCGTGGCAGGCTCTGAAAGCGTACACATCTTCGAATAGATTCTCATCTTTTATTATACTAAAAATCCTTTTTCTTTTCAACAACAAATTGTAAACCATGCAAAAATGCGGCGAGTCGCCGCTGACCTTACCCCCCCAATTTCAAGTGTGAAAGGGGTAGTGTTACGGCGGACAAGCCGCCTGTCACCCCGCCGGGGGATTTTTGTTGATGAAAATCTCTTGTGTAATCTTCGTGTGATGCGTTTGCAATGTAGTACAAGTGTAACGCGAACTCTTTTCTTTTTTTGCTTCTTTTTTTCTTTTCAGCAAAGAAAAAAAGAAGCGTAACTCTTTGTGAAATCGTTTGCTTGCTGTAGCAAATTATACGTAGGAACCCCTCAGTCAAGCCTACGGCTTGCCAGCTCAGCACAAGGCACGCCCTTCGGGTGCCCTAAAGGGGAGCCTTATTCACAAACTTGCAAACGCCGTATAAAATAAAGTTACCCGCCTGCACCAGAAAACACCTGAATATCAACATTACCGATACAGGCAAGGGCAACAATCGGCGTTGGCAAGCCACAGGCGGACAGCGAGGTACGAGCGAATTCCGCCGAACGGTTTCGACATGGCTGCCCTAGAAGTGATGTTTCACGAAGAAATCCCTCCGGCACTTCGTGCCACCTCCCTTTTCAAGGGAGGCTATTTGTTCAGGCTCCCTCATGAATTGGGCTTCTTTTTCAGGGACGGCTATTCCACAGGCATCTCTCACTGTCACCCAGACAATTTCCTGCACCGGAAAATATTTCTGAGAATTTCGTGAAAACCATAGCAATTCCAAATGAAATGTGGTATAATAAATTCTGTGAGCCGCTGCATAAAGCTTGTGCAGCGTTTCCCTGTATACCGAGCCGACTCTCACGCCGCCTGCTCTGTCAGAAATTTTCTGCGTATACGCCACTATGCAGAGCGTGTGCACATGAGATAAAAACACGCTCCGAAACCCGCCTATGGCAGGTTCTGATATTCGTGCAGGCAGTCCCTTTTCCGGACTGCCTTGAGAAAGGACGATGTTATGACAACCAGTTATCAACGTATCCCGCTTTCAGATGCCATTGCATTTTCTGAAATTCTGGATCCCAAACTCAAAACCAACTCGCTGCGGATCCAATTCCTCCAGCCTTTGTCGGAGAAAAACGCAGCTGCCTGCGGACTGGGCGGTTCTCTGATCGCCTCCAGCAGCAAAGCCTATCCCTCCAACGCGATCATGAACCGCAAGCTGCACATGCTGTACGGGGCAGATCTCAGCTGTAGCATTTCCAAAATGGGTGATGTACAGGTCATCACCCTGCGGACTTCTTCCATTGCTGACCGCTATGCTCTGGAACACGAAGCTGTCTTTTCGGAACTCACCCAGATCCTGCTGGGCTGCATTTTTGAGCCGAATGTGACAGACGGTGCATTCGACGAAACCGAGTTCCGCATTCAGCAGACCAACCTGCTGGACTGCATTGATGCGGAAGTCAACGAGAAGCGGCAGTACGCCATTTCTCAAACCCACAAGACCGCATTCGCCGGCGAACCGGCTGCGTTTTCCTGCTACGGCACCCGCGAATCTGCCGAAGCCATGACTCCGAAGGCTGCTTACGAAGCATTTCAGCATCTGCTCCGGACGGCACAGATCGAGATCTACTTTGTGGGACCGGAAGCTGTTCCCCAGCTGGCGGACACCCTGCGGCAGGCTTTCGCTGCCATTGCCGACCGGAAGCCGGTTCCCGTTTCGTTCCTGTCCCCCAGCCCCTGCAAGCCGGAACCTGTCACCGTGCGGGAAGCCCTGCCGGTCAACCAGTGCAAAATGGTCATGGGCTGGAAAACCAGCTATACTGACCGGTATGCCCTGAAAATGATGACGATGCTCCTCGGCGGTACACCCAGCTCCAAGCTGTTCGCCAACGTGCGGGAAAAGATGAGCCTTTGCTACTACTGTGCGGCAAACTTCAACGAGTGCAAGTCGTTCATGCAGGTGGACAGCGGCATTGAAACCGAAAATCTGGAAACTGCCGAAACTGCCATTGCGGCACAGCTGGAAGCCATTTGCAGCGGCGACATTTCGGACGAGGAAATGCACAGCACCATGATGACCATTCACAACACCCTCTGCGGTGTGGGCGATACTGCCAGCAGCTATATTGCATGGTATTTCGGGCAGTTCTGCCGCGGCACCAAGCTGACACCGGCGGAAGAAGAAGAACGGTACCGTCAGGTCACCAGGGAGGACATCATCGCGGCGGCAAAGTCCATGCAGCCGGATACCGTTTATATTATGGAATGCAAAGAACAGGAGGCGGAATAACATGGCAGAAACCACGAAAAAAACGATCGTTTCCCCCCAGACCGGTGACAAGTACACCCATATCCACCACAAAAGCGGACTGGAGATCTTAGTCTGCGAAATGGAGGGCTACAGCACCACCGAAGCCATGTTCGGCACAAAGTACGGCTCGATCAACACCCAGTTCAAGACCGCGGCGGACAAGGACTACTGCACCGTGCCGGAGGGCATCGCCCACTTCCTGGAACACAAGCTGTTCGAGAACGAGGACTGCGATGTGTTCGACCTGTACGCCAAGACTGGTGCCAACGCCAACGCGTTCACCTCGTTCGACAAGACCTGCTATTTCTTCAGCTGCTCCGACAACTTCAAGGCTTCGCTGGAGATCTTGCTCTCCTTTGTCCAGTCGCCGTACTTCACGCCGGAAAGCGTTGCCAAGGAACAGGGCATTATCGGGCAGGAGATCCGCATGTGCGACGACGACCCCGGCTGGCGGGTATTCTTCAACATGCTGTGCGGTCTGTACCAGAAGCATCCGGTTCGCATCGACATCGCCGGCACTATTGAGAGCATTGCGGAAATTACAGACGATCTGCTGTACCGCTGCTACCGCACGTTCTACAACCTCCACAACATGGTACTGGCAGTTGCCGGAAAGTGCACGGTGGACGAGGTGCTGGAGGTTGCCGACCGGCTGCTGAAGCCCTGCGAAGACCAGAAGCTGGAAACCGTCTTTCCGGAGGAAACACTGGACATTGTACGGGAGGAAACGGTGGAATCTGCCGCAGTGGGACAGCCGCTGTTCAATCTGGGCATCAAGTGCCAGCCGCGGCAGGGACTGGACAATCTCCGTGCAGAAATGCTGGCGGACATCACCATGCAGACCTTATCCGGCAGTTCCTCTCCCCTGTATCAGGAAATGCTGCAAAGCGGACTGGTCAACGATAGTTTCTCCAGCGAGGTCTTTAACGGCGACGGGTTCTTTACCATGATCTTCGGCGGCGAATCCCGCGACCCGCAGGCGGTGCGGGAAAAGGTCACCGCGGCAATTCTGGACGCACAGAAAAACGGGCTGGACGAGGTCATGTTCAACGAGTCCAAAAAGTCCGCCTACGGAGAACTGGTGCGGAAGCTGGGCAATGTTTCCGCCGTCACCAACACGCTGGTAGCAGCTCACATGGCTGGCTGCGGACTGTACGACCCCATGCAGGTGCTGTCTGAAATGACACTGGACGACTGCAACCGCTTCCTGCGGGAAGAAGTCGATGTCCGCCGCATGAGCCTGTCTGTCATCACACCGGCAGAATAATCCAAAGGAGCCGAAAACATATGGCAACTGAAACAATCGGGACACTGGACTACAACGAGATCGTTTTCCCGAAGCTGGGCATCGATCTCCACGTCAACAGCACCGCCTTTTCGATCGGCGGGCTGGACATTCAATGGTACGGCATTCTCATCACGCTGGGACTGGTGCTGGCAATGATCTACGCGTTCACCCAAGTGAAAAAGTACGGGCTGAATCCGGACCGCGTGCTGGACTGCATCATCGGCGGCATCATCGGCGGCGTGGTAGGTGCCCGTGCCTACTACGTGCTGCTGAACTGGAGCGATTACGCCGGCGACTGGAAAAGCATTTTCAACATTCGCGGCGGCGGGCTTGCCATTTACGGCGGCATCATCGGCAGTCTGCTGGTGGGCTTTCTGGTGGCAAAGATCCGCAAGGTGAAGTTTCTCCCCCTGCTGGACATCGTGGGCATCGGGTTCCTGCTGGGACAGGGCATCGGCCGCTGGGGCAACTTCTTCAATCAGGAGGCGTTCGGCTGCAACACCGACAGCCTGTTCGGCATGTCTGGCGGACGGATTCAGGAGTGGATCACCGACCAGTACCCCTCTACCACCTATTTCGCCAACTTCGGCACCACGCTGGACGCTTCTCAGCCGGTACACCCCTGCTTCCTGTACGAATCCCTGTGGTGCCTGCTGGGCTTTGTACTGCTGGCAATTTTCGCCAAGAAAATTCGCCGGTACGACGGACAGATCTTCCTGATCTATATCTGCTGGTACGGTGCAGAGCGTGCCGTGGTGGAGAGCCTGCGGACGGACAGTCTGGTAATCGGCAACGTCCGCGTGTCCCAGATACTGGCGATCACCTGCGTGGTGATTTCCATAATTCTGCAAATCGCAATTGGCACCAAAGTGAAACGCATGGGCGTGGACTACCGCATGTACAAGGACACCAACGAATCCAAGCAGATGCTGGCAGAATATGAGGCTGCCAAATTTGTGAAAGAGCCGGAGGACGACACCAACGAGGACACCGCTTCGACAGACGAAGTGGCAGAAACAGATACGACAGATTCTTCAGAATCGGACGAAACACCAGCAGAAACTGATACCAACCAAACGGAAAAGGAGTAAATAACCATGGCAAAACTGATTTCGGGCAAGGAAGTTTCCACCCAGATTCGCCAGAAGATTCGGGAACAGGCACAGCAGCTGCGGGAGGACCGCGGTATTCAGCCGGGGCTTGCCGTGATTCTGGTGGGCAATGATCCGGCATCGCAGATCTATGTTCGCAACAAGCAGAGAGCCTGCGAGGAAGTGGGCTTTCACGCATTCGAGTACAAGCTAAACGAAAACGCAACGGAAGAACAGCTGCTGGATCTGATCGGCGTGCTGAACAAGGACAACAAGGTACACGGCATTCTGGTACAGATGCCGCTGCCGGATCACCTCGATGAACAGCTGGTCATCAAGACCATTTCCCCGCTGAAAGATGTGGACGCATTCCACCCCATAAACGTGGGCAAGATCATGATCGGCGACTACGACTTCCTCCCCTGCACACCGGCGGGTGTCATGGAACTCATTGACAGCACCGGCGTGGAGATCGACGGCAAGAACTGCGTGGTTGTCGGCAGAAGCAACATCGTGGGCAAGCCCATGGCAATGCTGCTGCTCCACCGGAACGCAACTGTTACCATTTGCCACTCCCACACCAAGAACCTCAAGGAGGTTTGTGCATCGGCAGACATTCTGGTCAGTGCCGTGGGAAAGGCACACTTCATCACCGCGGACATGGTGAAAGAGGGTGCGATCGTGATCGACGTGGGCATGAACCACGACGAAAACGGCAAGCTTTGCGGTGACGTGGAATTCGCCGAAGTGGAACCCAAGGCAAGCTATATCACACCGGTTCCCGGCGGCGTGGGACCGATGACCATTACCATGCTGATGAAAAACACCCTGCGTGCAGCAGAAATGAAACAGAAGTAATCTCAATCCTCTATATCAAAAACGCCCCTCCGGTGTACTTGCCGGAGAGGCGTTTTTTTGATATGCTGCATCTTGCCGCCGCAGGGTGACATGCCATAACACAAAAGAGCCACTGCCCGAAGGCAATGGCTCTTTCTATGAACAACAATTTGAAATGCGATTATTCCTTTACGCCGCCCAGTGCTACACCAGCAACGATGAATCTGGACAGAATCAGGTAGATCACAATGATCGGGATAACAGACAGTGCAACTGCAGCGTACTGTGCACCCAGATCAGGGTGCTTATCCTGACCCAGAACGCTCTGGATCATGATCGGCATTGTGAAACGCTTTTCATTGGAAATGATGATCATATTCTGTGTATAGAAGTTGTTCCAGTTCTGTACGAACGCGAAGATCGCCTGTACTGCAATTGCCGGTTTGCACATCGGAATTGCAATGGTCAGGAAGGTGCGGAACTCGCCGCTTCCGTCGATACGGGCAGCCTCTACGATGTCCAGCGGGAAGGAAGACTTCATATACTGACGCATATAGAATACAACGGCAGGTGCTGCGATTGCAGGAATGATCAGCGGAATGTAGCTGTTTGCCAGACCCAGAGTACCTACCATGAACTTTACGAAACCGGTAGATGTAACCTGAATCGGGATCATCATAACTGCCAGAATAAACGTATATGCACCGTCACGGATCTTGAAATCGTAAACGGTCAGACCATAAGAGGTCAGTGCGGAGAAGAATACGGTCAGAATTGTGGTACAGCCTGCAATAATCAGGGAGTTCCGGTAGCCCAGCCAAACGTTAAAGTTCGGGGACTGCGGGAATTCACCGCCGGCAATATTCTTGATATTGGTCATCAAGTCACCGCCCGGCAGGAACTGCAACGGTTGAGCACGCAGAGCAGCGTCCCCGTGGGTTGCGTTCATGATCATGATGTACAGCGGAACCAGACAGATCAGTGCCAGCAGAACGCAGACAATGAAGCAGCCAGCCGATTTCAGTCTTTGCACCAGAATGTAATTGTCCTTAACACCAACGTTTTCCATTATGCACCCAGACCTCCATTCTTAGCCAGCTTCTGCTGTTTCTTGTATTCCTTGACCAGAGCCTTACGCTCCTGCTTCTTCCGATGCTCGTCTTCATCACGGTTCATACGGAATACGAGAATACCCAGAGCCGCAGTGATGATAAACAGAATTACGGAAGCGGCACCGGCAATGCCGTAGTCAGGCTGGTGAACCTTTGCACCGGCACGGAACTGTTCATAAACGAATACCGCAACGGTACGCAGGTTTGCGTTGATTTTACCTGCACCTGTATGATACAGATACGGAATATCGAACATCTGCAAACCACCGATCATAGAAGTGATCAGGGTATAAACAACCATCGGTCGCAGCAGCGGCAGGGTCACCTTGCGGAGCACCTGACCACTGGAAGCACCATCGATTGCAGCAGCTTCGAACAGAGAGGGGTTGATACCCATGATACCAGACATCATCATGATCATGGTATTACCAAACCACAGCCACGTCTGAATAAACATAACGATGCCGCGGCTCCAAACAGCAGATGCTTCGAAGCTTACCGCATCGCTGCCTGCATTCAGCAGCAGTGTGTTGACTGCGGACAGCTGGCTGTTGGAAATAAAGCGCATGAACAGTGCTGCAACAGATACTGCAGTAATGATGTTCGGCAGATACATAACAACTTTAAAGAAGCCCACGCCCGGAATGTGCAGTTTCGAATCGGTAAACCAAACCGCCAGCAACAGGGACAGCAGGATCTGCGGAATAAAGTTACCAAACCACAGAATGATCGTGTTTTTGAACGAAGTCAAAAACAGCTCCTGCATTGCCTTTGCACGACGACCCATTCCTTCACCGGAACCGAACAGAATGGTAGCATAGTTGTCGAAGCCGACAAATGTGCCCGCATCTGCACCGTTACCCTGAAAGCTCAGGATAAAGGTCTGGATCAGCGGCCAGATCTGGAAGAAACAATACACAAGAAAGAACGGGGCAATGAACATATAGCCATATTTCGCATAGCTAATCGACTTAATACGACGTTGTGCAGCGGATGCCATTTGCACACACCCTTTCAAAAATTCAGTAGAATAGTAAGAGAAAAGATAAACATACGCCTATAGGACGCAATTATCCTATAGGCTGTACGTTCAATCATTCAAAAAGCGTTGAGAAGCCGAAGCTTATTCAACAGTGATGTCAGTTACATCAGCTGCAATTGCATCCAGGAATGCGTTCAGGCAGTCATCCTCAGAAGCGGTTACGCCATTGCAGTAATCCTGAACTGCGTTCTGCAGGTCAGTGTTGATCTTTGCATCATACTCAGAAGCAATGCTCATGTCGATCTTGTCAGCAGAGTTGAACAGGATCTGGAACTGATCCTGACCACCGAACAGCGGGTTGCTGTTTGTGCCAGCTTCAGTTGTAGCAGACATTACGCCCTTGTTGTTTACGAAGTCACCACGAACGTCTACATACTTCTGCATTGCATCTGCATCAGCAGTCATAGTGTAGATGAACTGGCCAGCTTCCTTAGCGTTATCGGTCTTCGGATATACGCAGATCCATGTGCCGCCCCAGAACCAGGATGTCGGGCCTTCGCACAGTGCATACTTGCCGTATGTAGAGCCGCCTTCGCCGCCTTCAGCCTGTTCCAGAGAACCGCCCTTAGCGATTGCCCAAGTCGGGAAGAAGAAACCGAAGGTCTTGTTAGCCTGAGCACCGTCAGACTGACCCTGCGGGAGCCAGTCATCACTCCACTGAGTTGCACCAGAGATGTAACCCTTGTCGAAGTTCTCCTTCGCCATAGAGATGAAATCACCTACGGAAGAAGGATCCAGCTTGCCGTCGTTTACCCAAGACTTGGTTCTGTTACCGTTGGAGTAAGCTCTCCATACGCCGCCCAGAGAGTCAGCCATAGCAGTGGTGTTGCCAGACTTCTCATATACGGTAGCTGCGGTCTTCCAGAAGTCATCCCAGCTGCCGACCTGTGCCTGCATATCTTCCGGAGAAGTTACGCCCAGATATTCTTCAGCCAGATCTGCACGGTATGCATAGCCGCCTGCTGCAGCCTGCCAAGAAGCACCCTTCAGGACGCCGTTCTTGTCCTTGCCCATGGCTACAGTGTAGTCATAAGCATTTGCATACATGTCTTCAGAGATACCTACTGCAGACAGCGGAGCAGAATACTCATCGTTGTTCTGATAAGCCATGTTCCAGTCAGCGTCGCAGAAGTACAGGTCAACGTCGTCGCCAGACAGGAATACCTGTGCGTACTGTTCGTTAGCATCAGTACCGTTAGAACCAACGTTCTTGTAGTTGATCATGCTCTTGTCCATGCCGGTTGCATCAGCAACGATGTCGTACATGTACTTCAGGTCATCATCGTTCCAGCACAGGATAGTCAGCTTGTCGCCGCCGTCCTTCAGGGAGCCGTCCGGTTCGCCCAGAGCCGGAACATCAACGTTGGTGTAGCCAGCTGCGGACTCAACAGAAGATTCTTCTTCAGCAGCAGAAGATTCTTCGCCCTCAGCTGCTTCGCTGCTTTCTTCAGCAGAAGACTCTGCCTTAGACTCAGAAGAGCTGGAGCTTTCATTGCCGCCGCATCCTACGAATGCAGTTGCAGTCATAGCCAGAGCAGCCATCAGAGCCAGTGTTCTTTTCAACTTGTTCATTGGAAATTTCCTCCTTAAATATATATATCACACGTTGTGCCGGTTTGGTACAGCAGTGCAATAAACAATAAAAAACGATACCATGCCGCCCGCCGGAATTTCTCCGCCGCGGCATGCCCTGTTCCCATAAAAACGCACAAAACACGCCTAGGGAACATTTCTTGTGATAAGCCTAATATACAACAATTCGAAACAAATGTCAATGCCTTATACCGTTCTTTCATTTTTTTCAGTGATACGGTACAAAAATCAGTTGATTTTTTTGTGCAATCTGTCAAGTATTTCGAATATTTCTGTAAAAGGTTACAAACCGGTTAAAATGTCGAGTTTCCTCAAAAAAGTGCGGCTACTGGGCACGTTCCTCGGTAATTTGCACATAGTCCCGAAACTGCACGAAATACGCCTCCGTCATGCCGTCCACGTAGAGCAGTTCATATACCGACGAAAACGCCTGAATCTGCTGCCGGAACGCCACGATCTTCTCCGCCAGCTCCGGCTGCATCTCCGGAATCTGTTCCAGTTCCGCCGCCGTCGCCCGATTCAGATCCAGCGGGAACGTCACTGCCGGTGCAGCTGCCACCGGTGGTTCTGTTGCAGGCGGAGCCGTTTCTGTCGGCTGCGGTGCTGCCGCCGGTGCGGGAGCTCCTGCCGGTTCCGGTTCCGGCTCCGGTTCGGGAAACGTTTCGTTTTCCAGATAGAGCAGATCATAAATTTCGTACAAGGTCGCCTCGCCGATGCCCTCCACCTCCAGAAGCTGTTCCCGATTGGAGAACCCGCCGATCTGGTCGCGGTATGCCGTGATGCGTTCCGCCAGCACCGCCCCGATGTGGGGCAGCTGTTCCAGTTCCGCCGCCGAAGCCGCGTTCAGTTCCAGCGGAAAGGTCACGGTTTCGGCTGCCGGCGTGGTGCTTTCCGGAGCCGTCCGGGTTTCTTGGGAAGCCTGTCCGGTACGCTTGGCAGAAGCCGTTTTCGTCCGGCGGGTGCCGGTGTGCAGAGTGGTTTCCGCGGCAGAAACAGCTGCTTCCGTGCCCGTAGTTTCCACCGTTGCGGCAGCCAGCCGCTGGGGTCGGGCGGAAAGTTCCCTTTCGGAAACGTGCCTTGTCCCCTGCCAGAGCAGCAGCCCCACAGCACCTGCCAGCAGAACCGCAGTTCCGCCCCGCATCAGCCATTTCAAGCATTCCTGTTTCATGCGTTCCTACCCCGTCCTGCGGAAAAATTCCTTGCTTTGTTGTAATCCTGCAAAAGGTTCTCCGCAAGTCCACTGTCTATTTTAGCACATTTCACACAAATCCGCAAGTGCTTTTCCGGTTTTTTTCTATCTTTAATCATTTTTCAAAACATTCGCCGCCGAATCGGGATTTCACTTAAAAATATTACGCTTTCCCCTTGAATTTCATTCGATTTCAGGCAAAAAAAGCAGGGCACCGAAACCGGCACCCTGCCTCATTTCAAAAATGTTTCGAGCCTGTTTCGGGAAACCGGCTGTCACGAGAATACGTTCACGGAAATCATTTTTCAAAAATGTGTTGATTTAAATTGTGCCAAATTATGAAGTTTGACAAGTGAGGCTCCCCTGAAAGGGGAGCTGGCAGTGCGTAGCACTGACTGAGGGGTTTCCACTTATGCCGAAAACGTCATAAAAAGATTTTGCGAAAAACCCCTCCACCAGCTTCGCTGGTCCCCCTCCCCTTTCAGGGGAGGCTATCATGAAAATTGATTTCCGTGGAATACGTTAGACGGTGTTGATACTATTATGATACACGAATTTTGTGAGGCGATTTTTTCCGTTCTAGGCAAAAATTCGCAGGCGTGCTTTCGCACGGCAAGGATTTTTAACGACGAACGGGGAAAATCACCCCAAAAGACGCGTGTCAGGCTTAGTGTCAACGCACCTTACACTCTTGCAACGCCGGAATCCTTGGCTGCCTGTGCCACTGCCTTGGCAACGGCTTCGCTGACACCTTCTTCCAGCGGGCTGGGAATGATATATTCCGCAGACAGCTTATCGGGTGTTACAAAATCGGCGATTGCCTTGGCTGCGGCGATCTTCATGGCATCGTTGATGTCGCTGGCACGAACGTCCAGTGCACCGCGGAAGATTCCCGGAAATGCCAGAACGTTGTTGATCTGGTTCGGGAAGTCGCTGCGTCCGGTGCCCATTACTGCCGCACCGGCTGCCAGTGCTTCGTCCGGCATGATCTCCGGCGTGGGGTTTGCCATCGCAAAGATGATCGGATCCTTTGCCATAGACTTCACCATTTCCGGTGTCACGCAGTGCGGAGCCGATACGCCAATGAAAACGTCTGCCCCTGCCAGCATTTCTGCCAGTGTGCCTGCCTTGTGGCCGCTGTTGGTGATCTTTGCCATTTCTTCCTTCTGAGGGTTGAGGTTATCCCGTCCCTCGTAGATCGCACCGTGGCGGTCGCACAGAATGACATGGTGCGGATCCAGACCCATCGCGATCAGCAGGCGGATAATGGCAAGTCCGGCTGCACCGGCACCGCTGGTCACCACGTTGATGTCGTGAATATCCTTGCCGATGAGCTTCAGTGCGTTGAGCATAGCTGCCAGTGTGACAACGGCAGTGCCGTGCTGGTCATCGTGGAAAATCGGAATGTCACAGCATTCCTTCAGACGACGCTCGATCTCGAAGCAGCGGGGTGCGGAAATGTCTTCCAGATTGACACCGCCAAAGCTGCCGGCGATCAGGCGAACCGTTTCTACGATCTCGTCCACATTCTTGGAGCGAACGCAAAGCGGAATCGCATCTACATTGCCGAAACGCTTGAACAGTGCACATTTGCCCTCCATGACCGGCATGCCGGCTTCCGGTCCGATGTCGCCCAGTCCGAGAACGGCGGTGCCGTCGGTGATGACTGCGACCAGATTGCCGCGGCGTGTCAGGTCATAGCTTTTGGAAACATCTTTCTGAATTTCCAGACAAGGCTCTGCAACGCCGGGGGTGTACGCCAGAGAAAGATCATCGGCGGTTTCCAGCGGTGCACGAAGTGTGACTTCGATCTTACCCTGCCATTTGTAGTGCAGTTTCAGAGATTCTGCTGCATAATCCATAATTTTTTTGTCCCTTTCCAACCAATCAATTACCTGTGTTCGGCAGTTTGCCGAAGTTTTTGTCAGCGGACAGTGCCGGTGCATCAGCCCCGCCGCTGTACGGCAGCCGTCTGCACAGAGATCTGTGCCGGCGTGCGAGTGCTTTTATACTATTTAAATTAGAGAGCCATCTGGTCGATTACAGAACGCAGTGCTTCGCCGCTCTTCTGGAAGCGTGCGATTTCCTCGTCAGTCATCGGCGGTGTGATCTCGTGTTCTACACCATTTGCACCCAGTACGCACGGCAGGCTCAGGCAAACGTCCTTTACGCCGTAGTGTGTGCCGTCCTGCAGTGTGGAAACTGTCAGAACTGCCTTGGTATCCCGCAGAATTGCTTCGGTGATCTGGCTGACAGACAGTGCAATTGCATAATATGTTGCACCCTTGCACTTGATGACCTCTGCACCGCCGTCGCGGACTTCCTGTTCGATCTCGTCCTTGTCGCCCAGATTTTCTACATTTGCACAGTATTCATCAAACTTCATGCCCGCAATGCTGGACAGGGACCACGGGATCATGGAAGAATCGCCGTGTTCACCGAATACATATGCGTGAATGTTCTTGATGTTCAGACCAGCGTGATCTGCCAGACAGGTACGCAGACGAGAAGAATCCAGAACGGTACCAGAACCGATGACCTGCTTGGGGTCCAGACCGGATACGCGAATTGCTTCATAGGTCAGCACGTCAACCGGATTGCTGACTACGAGATAACATGCGTGGGGAGCATACTTCACGATCTCCGGCATTACGGAAGCCATGATCTTTGCATTGGTCTTGCACAGATCGATACGGGTCTGACCCGGCTTTCTGGCAATACCAACGGTGATGATGACCATATCGGAATCTGCTGCGTCCGGATAATCACCGTCGTGAATATCGCAGGACGGGCAGAATGCATTACCCTGCATAATGTCCATAGCCTCGCCCTTTGCCTTGGGCTTGTTGATGTCGATCAGCAGCAGTTCAGAGCAAAGACCTTTGATCGCCAGAGCAAATGCGATAGACGCACCAACATTTCCGGCACCGAGAACGGTAACTTTCTTTCCTTTTTTCAGCTTCTTTTCCACTTCAGAATTCCTCCTAAAACCTTATCTAGGACAATATTGCCCTGAGAATCCATACTCCATGCAGATCGCAGAAAGGATCTCTCTTTATCATACGCCACGCGGTGACAGAATGATAGAAGAAAACCGCCTTTGCCCTCTGCAACGGCACAGACAGCCAGTGCAGGTACAAAATCCAACACCCGTCTGCCTATACAATTTTATTATAACATGAACCGCACTTTTTTGCAAGATGCAATCTGGTTTTCCAGAATTTTTGTCACTTCATACAGATTTTTCCCGTTGGAAGCCGACAATCTCTACAAATTACAGCTTGTTTTGGAAGTTTGAATCATAGCCTTTCCTTTATTGAAATAGCCTCCCTTGAAAGGGGTGACTCCCCACGGGGTGGGGAGATGCCCGCAGGGCAGAGGGGACCGCTCAGTACGAGGGGGACCGCCGTAGGCGGTGGAGGGATACTGCTAAAGTTTTTTGTTTGATGTAAAAGATTTACAAGATAACCCCTCAGTCACCTGCGGTGCCAGCTCCCCTTTCAGGGGAGCCTAAATAAAAAGCCTCCCTTGAAAAGGGAGGGGAACCGCCGTTAGGCGGTGGAGGGATTTTTATGTGGAATCTTTTGCTTAATGTAAAAGGTCTACGATATAATCCCTCAGTCAGCCTGCGGCTGCCAGCTCCCCTAAAGGGGAGCCTAAAATAAGCCTCCCCTTTAGGGGTGACTCCCCACGGGGTGGGGAGATGCCCGCAGGGCAGAGGGGACCGCTCAGTACGAGGGGAACCAGCGTAGCTGGTAGAGGGGTACTCCGTGAAGTCTTTTGCTTAGTGTAAAAGGTTTATGGAAGTACCCCTCAGTCAAGCCTTCGGCTTGCCAGCTCAGCACAAGGCACGCCCTACGGGTGCCCTAAAGGGGAGCCTAAAATAAGCCTCCCCTGAAAGGGGAGGGGAACCAGCGTAGCTGGTGGAGGGGTACTCCGTGAAATCTCTTGCTTAATGTAAAGATTTACGAACTAACCCCTCAGTCAAGCCTGTGGCTTGCCAGCTTCCCTAAAGGGAAGCCTATAGCAAAAGGAAGCCTTATTTTATACATCACCCCAAAAACAGACATTTTTTCTCCCCAATGTGGTTTACGCTTCGCCCTGCAAAAAGATCGTGGGATTTCATGGCGATTTCCTGTGATATTTTCATGAAAACTGCTTGACAATGTCGTGAAAACGTGCGATAATAAAAAGGAAAACGGTATTTTTCCGGCGGGTGTCCCCCGCAGCTGAAATATGCCGCAGAAAGCTGGCAGGATCGTGCAGAACTTGTGCGTTACTGCCCGAACCTAAGGCAATACTGCACAAAGCCTGCCTGACGGCTTTGCACGCCATCTGCTTGCAGATTTTCCGTCATATTGCCCAGAAATCTGACAACGCACCTTACGCACAAGCTTTGTGCGGTGTTGCCCTAACAGAAAGGAAGATGATACAAATGCGAAGATGCACACGTGCCGCAGCTCTGCTGACCGCAGTCTGTCTGGGTGTCAGTGCCCTGCCGCCGGTGTCTGTTTCTGCGGCGGACTTTTCCGCCAACTACGCCGAGGCTCTCCAGAAGTCCATGTACTTTTATGAATGCCAGCAGGCAGGGCCGCTTCCGGAATGGAACGAAGTGGAGTGGCGTGCCGATTCCACCATGTCCGACGAAATCACCGGCGGCTGGTACGATGCCGGCGACCATGTCAAGTTCAATCTGCCTATGGCGTATTCCGCTTCCATGCTGGCGTGGGGACTGTACCAGTACCCTGACGGGCTGGAGCAGACCGGCGAACTGGAAACCTATGTGAACAACCTCTCCTTTGTGCTGGACTATCTCGCCGCCTGTGACGAGGGCGACACCGCCGTTTATCAGGTGGGAAACGGACAGATGGATCACACCTGGTGGGGGCCGGTGGAGCTGCTGGAATACGGCATGAAGGACAACGGGGCAGACTACACCAAAGCCAGAGCCGTACTCCGCGGAACAGACTCCGCTGTCTGCGGTGAAATGGCGGCGGCACTGGCGGCCGGCTCCTGTGCCCTCAAGGGCAGAAGCGACAAGACCGGCGACTATCTGAAACACGCCGAGAACCTGTTCCGGCTGGCAGACGAAACACGGAGCGACGAAGCCTATAATAATAGTGATGCCAGCGGATTCTACCGTTCGTCCCACTTCTATGACGAACTGTTCTACGCGGCAAACTGGCTGTACATCGCCACCGGTGAGCAGTCCTATCTGGACAAGGCGACTTCCTACATCCCCAATCTGGGAAAGGAACTGGGCTCTGACGAACTGAAATATTCGTGGGGCATGTGCTGGGACGACGTGATGCAGGGCGGTCTGCTTCTGTACGCGATCAACACCAACGACAGCTTCTACATCGGACGGGTACAGAAGCACCTGAACTACTGGACGGACTCTGTGAAAACGCTGGACGGCGGTGCAAAGTGGCTGACCACCTGGGGCTGTCTGCGGTACGCCACCACTGCCGGATTTCTGGCAAGCGTGGCGTGTGACACCGTGCTGAAAGGCACCGACACGACAAAGTATCAGCAGTTCTACGAAGGCCAGATCAACTACTGTCTGGGGAACAATCCGGACGGGCAGAGTTTCGTGGTGGGCTACGGAGAAAAATTCCCGCAGAATCCCCACCACCGGACGGCTCACGGCTCGTGGAAAAATGCACTGGATACGCCGGAAACCAACCGCCACATCTTATATGGAGCACTGGTGGGCGGCCCCAACGAGGACGGTTCCTACGAGGACGACCGGCAGAACTACATCAACAACGAGGTAGCGTGCGACTACAACGCCGGTTTCACGGCACTGCTGTGCAAGATGACCGAAGCCTACGGCGGCACACCGGATCCGGATTTTCCGGAACCGGAAACGCGGGACAAGGAATTCTATGTGGAAACCAAGCTGACGGAAACTTCCGGCGGCGTGACGCTGAGTTTCAAGCTGACCAACCACTCGGCATGGCCGGCACGGATCGAGGACAACTTGTCCTATCGGTATTACATGGATCTGTCTGAAGTCATCAACGCCGGCTTCCAGCCCGGCGATGTAGTCATGCGGGTAGACCGCGATCAGGCGAAGATGTACGACGACTACACGCCGGCACAGATCTCGGAAGTGCAGCACTACAAGGACAACATCTACTATATTGAAGTGACCTATCCGGACGGCCGTGTTGCCATGCCGATCTCCGAGGGACAGCACCAGTGCGAACTGATGCTGGCTCTGGTTTTCCCGGATTACCAGACTGGCTGGGACGCTTCCAACGACTATTCCAACACGGACTTGCTGAAAAACGTGGGCGAGTATGTCATTTCGGACTGCATTCCGGTATACCAGAACGGCGTGCTGATCTCTGGCAGAGAGCCGGACGGCAAGGAGCCGGTGACGACTACTGTTACCACGCCCCAGAAGCCGGATACGCTGCTGGGCGATGTCAATACAGACAGCAAGGTGAACACTGCTGATCTGGTGCTGCTGATCCAGTATCTGCTGGGCAACAAGAAGCTTTCCAAGGTCGGAGCTGCCAACGCCGATCTCCACGCCGACAAGACGGTGAACGGTCTGGACGCAGCAGTGCTGCGGCAGAATCTGGCGGGGGATTGAAAGTCTTTTTTAATGGGGTAGGAACCCCTCCACCAGCTTCGCTGGTTCCCCTCCCTTTTCAAGGGAGGCTTATAATAGGGCTCCCCTGTAGGGCACCCGTAGGGCGTGCCTTGTGCTGAGCTGGCAAGCCGTAGGCTTGACTGAGGGGTTATCTTGTAAATCTTTTACATCAAGCAAAAGATTCCACAAGAACCCCTCCACCGCCTAACGGCGGTTCCCCTCCCCTTTCAGGGGAGGCTGATTTAGGCTCCCTTGAAAAGGGCGGCTAGTTAGGCTCTGCCGCAGGCGGAGGGAGTGCTTTGATAAAACTGACCACATGGTACCGTCAAACCAAAACTGACATAGGATCATTCTTGACAGAAAGCAAATTATAAAGGGAGATAGAAACCATTATGGGTTTGAAAGATTTTTTATTCAACAATGATTATTCTTTTTTACTGCAAATCGCGATCATTCTGTTGTCCACCAAGCTGCTGGGGCTGCTGACCAAGCGGATCAGCCTGCCGCAGGTCGTTGGTGCACTGGCAGCCGGCATCATTCTCGGTCCGATGCTGCTGGACGTTGTAGAACGGAATGACCTGATCGTCAGTCTGGCAGAACTGGGCGTTATCGTCCTCATGTTCAGTGCCGGACTGGAAACCGACATTCAGGAACTGAAAAAGGCAGGGCTTGCCTCCTTTGTCATTGCCCTGCTGGGCGTCATTGTTCCGCTGGTAGGCGGATTTTTCCTCGCCGACTTCTACAATACGGAACAGAATCCGGAAATGGCTTCCCTGTTCTGGCAGAACATTTTCATCGGCGTTGTCCTGACTGCAACTTCCGTCAGCATCACCGTAGAAACTCTGAAGGAACTGGGTGCCCTGAACTCCCGTGCTGGCAATGCCATTCTGGGTGCTGCCGTAATCGATGACATTCTGGGCATTATCGCTCTGACTGTCGTTATCAGTCTGGGCGGCAAGAAGACCGGCGACGGCGGCGGCGAAAAGACACTGGGCACACTGCTGGTCAATGACGGTGTATTCGCTGTTGTCATCAACATTCTGGCGTTCTTCATTGTGGCGATCGGTGCCGCTGTACTGTACCACTTCTTCTTTAAAAAGTGGCGGGAATCCAGCAACGAGAACCTCCGCCGTCACAACATCGTGACATTTGTTTTCTGCCTGCTGCTGTCCTTTATTGCCGAGATCTGCTTCGGCGTTGCCGACATCACCGGTGCATTCGTTGCCGGTCTGGCAGTATCCGGTCTGAAAAAGAACGAGTATGTGGTCAACCGTTTCAACACGCTGTCCTATATGCTCCTGTCCCCTATCTTCTTCGCAAACATCGGTCTGGCAATGACACTGGACGGTCTGACCGGAAAGCTGATCGTATTCATGCTGCTGCTGATGCTGCTGGCAGTTGTCACCAAGGTGATCGGCTGCGGTCTGGGTGCAAAGATCATGCGGTACACCAACAAGGAGAGCCTGCAAATCGGTATTGGTATGATCTCCCGTGGTGAGGTCGCCCTGATCGTTGCCAACAAGGGTGCTTCTGTAGGGCTGATGAGCGAGAAGTTCATGACACCGCTGGTCATCATGGTGGTATTCACCACGATCGTCACCCCGATCCTGCTGAAGTTCGTCTTCCCGAAAAAGAAAGACAACTCCGGAGAAACACCGTCCGGAGAACTGGCAGGACTGGAAAAAAGCGGTATCAATACCGGTCTGGAAGAATCCTAAGACAATACCGCATAAGTTTGACGTTTTGACGGAAACCATATGAGGCAATACCGCACAAAGATTGTGCGGTATTGCCATAACAAAACACCAGCATCAACGGGAGGACGTTCCGGTTGATGCTGGTGTTTTTTGTGGGTGTCTGCGAAAAGCAGCATAAACTATCGTTTGACATTTTTCACGTAGTGTGATATACGAAATACTCGAGGGCATACCAATAACGGTAGGCGGTTTGTTTCTGCTCCCACTGCTCATTCGAACAGATGGGAGGTGATCGGTATGATGGATCAATACATCACCTTGGGTGATTTGCTGAAGATCGGCAGCTTTCTGCTGGATTTGATCAGCGTGATCTTGTACATTTACTATAATCATAAAAATAGTAATTCGAATCACTACAGCAAGAAAAAGAAATAACCGCCCTGAAGCTACCAACTCGCGGCGGTTATTTCTTCTTAACCATAAACAGTGGGAGCAGACCGTCTGCTGGTGTGCTCTCTTTGTTTTTATTATACGCGATTTTCTCCGGTTTGTCAAGTCTGTTTTTGCTCGGCAACTGCGAGGAAGCCATATTTATTCTTGCAAAAAACAACGCAAACTATCGTTTGACATTTTTTGCGTAGTGTGATATACGAAATACTCGAGGGCATACCTGAAACGGTAGGCGGCTCGCTATCCTTGGGCGAGTCTGCCGTCGCCATTTCCGCTGGGCGACGGGCTGGTCGATTCCTGCTCCCAGAAGGGAGTGAGTGATATGGAATACGTAACTTGGTCAGATTTGATTCAGTACAGTATCCTGATCGTTGCTATTATAGCATTGATGCACGATATTTTCCATAATAACGATAATAAACGGAAATAACCGCCCCAAAGCTGCCACCTTGAGCGGTTATTTCAAATAACTCAAACTTGGGAGCAGACCGTCTACTGGTGTGCTCTCTTTACTTTTATTATACGCGATTTTTGCTGATTTGTCAAGTCTGTTTTTCACTTTATCATCACAAGCACCCGAATGTGATCGCCCGCAGTTTCCGCACAATATCACTGGTGCTGCCGCCGCAGACCTGAATCAGATACAACAGCACAGTGCCGTCCTGCGGGGACACACAGAAATACGGTCCTGTCCAGCCGTCCCAGCCGAATTCCCCAGCCGGCACATTGGTCATACACACCAGCGGATCTTCCAGCACCCGCAGCAGGTTGCCATAGGTATAGCCTTTCAGCTGCTCCCAGTCGATTCCCGTTTTCTGGGCATCGCTCAACTGCGGCGTGGTGAGATACCGCCATGTGTTTTCGCCGATCAGACGCACGCCGCTTTCCCGATGCAGCCCTTTTCCCGCCAGCAGATTGGCAAACCGGGCATAGTCCTGCATGGTAGAGATCAGCCCTGCCCCGCCGGAGAAAAACGCCGGCTTCTTCCGGTAGTCCGTCATACCCAGATGGGGATCCGGCTCTATCACCAGCCCGCAGAAATCTTCGCCCCAGTGATACTGATACAGCTGTGCCAGACGGGAACGCTTTTCCGCCGGCACGTAGAAATCTGTATCTGTCATGCCCAGCGGCTGGAAGATCTGCTTCCGGTACAGCTCGTCCAATGGCATGTCTGCCGCCTTTTCCAGCACTGCCCCCAGAATATCCGCCGAAGCTCCATAAGACCACTTCTCTCCCGGCTGAAACAGCAGCGGCACTTCTTCCCCCACACGCCGTGCAAATTCCTGCGTATCCACAGGGTGGTCAGTGGCGTTCCGGCGGTCGATCTCGCCATAAAACGCTCCCATTTTCTTCTGGGATTCGCTCCAGCAGTCCGGATAGGGAATGCCGGAGGTCATGTTCAGCAAATCCTGAATGCAGATCTCCCGCTTCGCCGGCACCAGTTCACCGTGCACATCTACCAGCTTCTCCCGAAAGGCAGGAATATACCACGAAACCGGATCGCTCAATTCCAGCTTGCCGGACTCCCAAAGCTGCATGGTCGCCACCGCCGTCACCGGCTTGGTCATGGAGAAGATGCGGAACAGGGTGTCCGTCCGCATGGGCGTTTCCTGTTCCCGATCTGCCAGACCGTATGCCTTACACAAATATTCTTCCTGATTCTGGTATATGCCTACGCAGGCACCGGTGATCTTTCCCTCCTGCATGCCTTTTTGAATGACAGAATCTACCCGACCAGCCAGCCGGATTTGTTTTTCCAGTTCCACGCCGCTACGCCGCCTTTCTCTCCTGCCGGCTGCCCGCGGAACCGGCTTCAGGGCAATACCGCACAAAGATTGTGCGTAAGGTGCGTTGTCAGATTTTTCGGCAGATTGCCTAGAAATTCCGCAGGCATACTGCCGTATGGCAAGGGATTTCTGGGCAATATGACGGAAAATCTGCACGCAGATTGCGTGCAAAGCCGTCAGGCGGGCTTTGTGCGGTATTGCCTTAGGGCAACCTCATAAAAATCCGACAGGCGGATTTTTGATAAGATTGCCGCATACAGCAAAAAATCCGTATCATAAACCATGATACGGACTTCTTGGTGAGATATGAGGGATTTGAACCCTCGACCCTACGCTTAAAAGGCGTATGCTCTGCCAACTGAGCTAATATCTCATGATGCTGCAAGCAACGTATACTATTATAGCACATCATTCCGGTTCTGTCAAGTGCTTTTTTGCTTTTTCTTGCAATTTTAATATAAGAAAAAATTATGGAATGATAAGTTTCCGAAATAGGGAGAAAAAAGTCATTTTATAGATTGACAGATTTCGGAAAATGTTGTATAATAGCACTTGTAGATCGGAATACATTCCTCCGGTCTGAAAGCGACCTGTTTTCCATAGAAAATGCACTTTAGATCTCTGTAGCACTGCGGAATTGCTGTTTTTTCAGCGGTAAAACCGACAGGTCTGCCCGCAGGGATCCGGCAGAAACTGTGTATTTCTTTTCAAAAACAGGCAAAGGAATCTGTTTACTTCTGGTAAAAGCAAACAGGCAGAAAGGAAGATCGTGTAAATGAAAGACTCTGGCATTATGCGTCGTGTAGACAGCCTCGGACGTTTTGTCCTGCCGAAAGAACTGCGTCGGCAGCTGCAGATCGAGTGCAACGACTACCTGCAGATCTACACCGAAGGTGAAAAAATCATTATCCAGAAGGCACAGTGCAGCTGTGCTCTTTGCGGACGCACAGATGACTTGATCGACTTCAACGACAAGAAAGTCTGCAAGTCCTGCGTTGGCCTTATCAAGGACTATCTTTAAAAACAAACTGTCCGGCAGCAGCTTTCTTTACCGGACAGAAGAAAACGCCGGCATTGTCCGGCGTTTTTTTGCTTTGAGGCAGAGCCTTTTGCGTGAGAGCAGATCGTCTGCTGTACTGGCAGACTCTCTTTTCTTATGCATTTTTTGCTGATTTGTCAAGTCTGTTTTTGCTCGGCAACTGCGAATAACCTATACTTATTCTTGCAAAAGCAACGGAAACTATGGTTTGACATTTTTCGCGTAGTGTGAT
>ENA-UOJV01001415-UOJV01001415.1-human-gut-metagenome-genome-assembly--contig:-C82-NODE-1415-length-26504-cov-11.416122_pt1 | contig 26504 bp, 10 predicted proteins | sample MGYA00242356_ERZ723903 | MGnify/ENA metagenome assembly ERZ723903
TAGCTGTGGCCGGTGGCCGGGACGATGGAATCGACGTAGCTGTCGCCGCAGACGGAGCAGGTATGTGTGGTGTAACCGTTGTTCGTGCAGGTCGGAGCCGTCACAACGGCTTCGTAGGTGTGGTCCGCCTTTGCCAGAGCAACGTCATAGCTGTCACCGCAGTGCGAGCAGGTGAAGGTCTTCACGCCCTCCGCTGTGCAGGTCGGCACGCGGGTGATCTGCCAGACATAGTCATGGCCGGTGGCCGGGACGACAGAATCGACGTAGCTGTGGCCGCAGACGGAGCAGGTGTGCGTGGTGTAACCGGCGGCGGTGCAGGTCGGGGCAGTGACGGTATCCTCATAGCTGTGGCCGGTAGCCGGAACAATGGAATCAACGTAGCTGTGGCCGCAGACGCTGCACAGATGCGTGGTATAACCGGCGGCGGTGCAGGTCGGGGCAGTCACGGTGAGCGTGTACTGATGACCGGCAGCGTCGACATAGTTGTCGCGGTAGCTGTCGCCGCAGACGGAGCAGACGTGGTTCGTGTAGCCGTCCTTCTCGCAGGTCGGGGCAACGACCGATTCCTCGTAGCTGTGGCCGTTGGCCGGGACAAAGTCGGCCTTGACGGTCTCGCCGCAGGCGGTGCAGGTGTAGATCGTGTAGCCCTGCTCGGTGCAGGTCGGGGCGACAACGGTCGTCTTCTCCAGCGTATGCTCGCTCTGGCCCTCAGCCAGCTTCTGCCAGACAAGGATGGGATAGCCGCCGTTGACCTTCTGCATGCAGGTGCCGTCAGCCTTGAAGGAAGCGCCGAGCTTCGTGACGAAGCCGGAGGCTTTCATGGCCTCCGCCGACATCTCTACAAAGACGGACGGATCATGCATCGTGGAATAGACCATCATGCCGAGGCCTTCGAGGCCGCAGGCGCGGTAGTAGACGTCTTTCACTTCAAGGTAGCTGCCCTCGGAGTAGTCCGCGTGCATGACGCCGATGGCAGCGCCGGGGTTACCGGCTGTCTTCAGACCGAGGTCGGTCACGGTGCCGGTGTTGTAGCAGTTGTGAACGTAGCTCTGCTCATAGACTCTCGAGGAGCTGGCGTCGAGCTTGCCGACAAGACCGCCGATGCCGCAGTAGTACTTGTCACTGTGGCCGGTGATCGCGCCGGAGTTGTAGCTGTCGACGATGTAGCTCGGGCCATTCGTGGCATCGGAGCTGCTGCCGACCGAGCCGACGAGGCCGCCGACATAGCAGTCGCCGGTGACGGCACCGGTGTTATAGCAGCGGGTGAGGGCGGAGCCGTAGCGAATTTCGGCAAAGAGACCGCCGATTGCCTGCTTGCCGGTACCATATTCCACAAGGCTGATGGCTCCGGTATTGCCGCAGTCCGTTGCCTTGGTGGACTTGACCTCGGCACCGAAGCCGCCGACCTTGGTGCGGGCGGTGATGGCGCCGTTGTTCATGCAGGAAGTATAGGTCGTCTTTTCACTCAGTGCGGCAAAGCCGGAGACGTAGTCGCCGTCGGAGGTTACGCTGCCGTTGTTCACGCAGCGCAGGAAGTCTGCGTTCTTCACCGTACCGGCAAAGCCGCCGACATAGCTCCAGGGATAGGGAGCCGTGCCCTGCTTGGCCGTGACGGTGACGTCCGTTGTGACGTCCGTAAAGGAGACGTATTCCGCAGCGCCGACAAGGCCGCCGGAATAGGCATAGGAGTTGCGATAGTTCTCCGTGATGGAGAGCGTGCCGGTGAGCGTCAGATTCTTGATCTCTGCCTTCTTGTCGGCCGTGCCCTTGACATAGCCGAAGAGGCCGAGGTACGGAGCGCCGATTGACTTGTCATCGGAATCGAAGGTGATGCTCATGCCGGTGATGCTGTGGCCGTCGCCGTCAAAATTACCGGTGAACGGCTGCTTCAGGGAGCCGATCGGGGTCCAGCTTTCAACGCTCGTCAGGTCGATGTTGGCCGTCAGCTTGCCGCTGATGCCGGTCTCACCGCTGTTGACCTTGCTCGCGAACCAAAGCAGCTGGCTGGCGTTGCCGATGAGGTAGACACCGTCTTCATCCTGGCTGGGCAGGACGTCGAGCTCGAGCTTGGCCGTCTTCGTCTTCAGGCCGTAGTTGGCGCTGTCGAAGCCGTAGGTGTAAGAGAGGATGATGGAGGTCTGACCCTGTTCGATGGGGCCTTCCTGCCAGGTCACATAGTTCGTGATATCCCGCTCGAGACCGTTGGCCAGCTTGGCAACGACCTTCATGCCGGAGGCGTCGAACGTCTCGCCGGCCTTATAGGTCATCTTCTCCGGGTTTTCCGTGACCTCAATGGACAGAATCTTCGAGGTGATGGCCATCATGTAGCAGGAGTCGTTCTTGTAGTAGATCGTGCCGGTGCTGTCTGCGATGGTGGAGCAGATACAGTACTGTGCCAGCGGAGCCTGCGGCGTGAAGATCTCGCTGTAGCCGGAATCCGTGGCCGTCTTCGGCTCGGTCTGGCCCGGGCGATCCATCAGGACGGAAATGCCGCCGGGGGTATAGTTGTAGGGGAGGTAGATGAACACATAGCCGTCGCCCGCGCCGTCGCCGTCGAAGTCCTTGTCGACATAGGCCGTGGAGACCATGGCCGAGGTCTGCGGATAGCCGATGATGCCGTAGGAATAGGCATAGCTCATTTCGCCAGTTGCAGTATCCAGATCAATGACCTCGATGCAGTGGCCGCCGTTCTGGGAGAACTGGCCCTTGCTGCCGGAAACGCCGAGGTAGATGCGCCCGTTGTAGACGGACGGCGTGCAGGTGGACATGATGGCACCGGGCTTTTCCTCACTGGTGTAGCCCTCGGCGTCCTTGAGCGCCAGAGACTTGAAGTCCGTGATCTTGCCGGTTTCCCAGTCGATGGCGGCATTGTAGATGTAGCCGCCCTTGGACGTGAAGAACACGCGGTCAGAATCCGGGTCGTGGGAAACGTTGGAGCGGATATCACCCTTGCAGCCGTAGTGGGAGTCGAGCAGCTTGCCTGTCAGGCGGTCGAAGACCAGCAGGGCGGAGGTGTTGATATAGTCACCCTCGCCGGAGCCGTCGTCCGTGCCGACGATGCAGAGGTTATCCGTCACATAAGCGCCTGCCCAGTAAAAGCCGCCGACGCAGGCATAGGACCAGGAGGCGAGCTTGGCTTCATCCGTCTTCATCGGGTCCTCGTCCGTCACGGAGATGGCAACGAAGTTGCCGGGCTTGCTCTCGCCGTTCCAGAAGCCGACATAGATGTAGCCGTCGTGGTATGTCGGGGAGGTATTGGGCTGGCCGCCGAGCGGATCGGTGTAGATCCACAGGGATTCGAGCGTCTTGGCGTTGAAGGCCTGGATCTTGCCGCCGGACAGGCCGACAAAGATCATGCCGTCGGCATAGGTTGCCGGGTTGATGGAGAAGCTGGAGGTACCTGCCATCGTGCCCTCTGCGAGCACCTTGCCGGTGTTCACATCGAGACGCTTGATGGTGCTGCCGGTGTAGGTGATGAGGTCACCGTCCACCAGAATGGGGGAGCCGGGAGCGGCCGCCCAGCCTGTGCCGTACTTCGCAGCCCACAGCAGCTCACTGTCCTCACTCGTGTAGGGCGTGGGGGCGTTCGTGATGCCAAGGTGATTGCTGCCGTTGCGGAAGTTAGGCCATTCGGCGGGGAGATCCTTGACAAGGGTCGTGTTCTCTTCGGCTGCGGTCAGCGTGATCTTGAGCACTGGCTCGGCCGCGCTGGCAGTCAGGCTGCCCGACTTGCCGACATAGCCCTTTGCCGTTGCGACATAGGTGTAGGCCGCGCCGTCCATCAGGGTATAGTCGCCGTTCTCATCCGGATAGATGCTGGTGTTGAACGAGTCATACATGACCAGCAGGGCGTTCTCCGGGTCAAGCTCTGCACGCACCTTGCAGATGGCGTGCTTCGTTGCCTTGACGGTGTAGGAGGTCGACAGGCCGTCTGCGTTGGAGACGACGACGGTCATGACGTTCTCGCCGTCCTGCAGGGTCCATTCGCCGGACTCCGCGCCGTTGTAGGTCACGGTGTAGCCGTCCTGATATGGCGTGGCGCTGAGCGTGATGGAATCTGCCGTCGTGTCGATGGTGTATTCCGCCGTGCGGTGCGAGAACGTCTCGTTCATGCGCGCGCCGGTCACGTTCAGGGCAGACAGGGTCGGAGTGCGGAACGAGGTGAGCGTGTAGGTCTGCGTATTGCCGTCAACGCCGACCGTCAGGGTGACGGTGTTCGGCTTGGCATCGCGGCTGAAGTTCGCCAGGCTCTGGCCGGAGGTCTTGCCGGACGTAATGGCCGTGGACTGGGTTTTGCCGTTATACAGATTCGTCCACTCGGCCTTGATGGTGGAGCCTTCCGGGGCATTTTCGGACAGCGTGGCCCACAGGAAGGCGCTGAAGCCGTCTGCATCGGGGACTGCAACCTGATATTCGGCCGTCTTACCGTCGAATTCCGGCGTGAAGGCATAGTCACCGGAACCGTTATAAGCGGTCAGGCGGAGCGCGGACAGGTAGGCGATCTTCTCACCGCAGCGGCTGCAGATGCCGTCTTCGCCGACATTGTGGCCGAGAGCCGGAATCTCTTCCGCCTTCGTCTCGCCGCAGGCCGTGCAGGTGTAGGTCTTGGAACCGGCCTCGGTGCAGGTCGCGTCGACCGTTGCGGTCACTTTAAACGTGTGCTCGCTCTGGCCTTCGCCCAGCTGCTGCCAGGTGAGGACGGGGTAGCCGCTGTTGACCTTCTGCATGCAGGTGCCGTCAGCCTTGAAGGAAGCGCCGAGCTTCGTGACGAAGTCGGAGGCCTTCATGGCCTCTGCCGTCATCTCTGCGAAGACGGACGGATCGTGCATTGTGGAATAGTTCATCTTGCCGAGACCTTCGAGGCCGCAGGCGAGGTAGTAGACGTTTTCCACTTCGAGGTAGCTGTCCGTGGAATAATCCGCATGCATCAGACCGATCGCCGCACCGGCGTTGATCGTCTTCAGACCAAGGTCGGTCACGGTGCCGACATTGTAGCAGTTGTGAACGTAGCTCTGCTCATAGGTTCTCGAGGAGCTGGCGTCGAGCTTGCCGACCAGACCGCCGATGCCGCAGTAGTTCTTGTCGCTGTGGCCGGTGATCGAGCCGGAGTTGTAGCTGTCGACGATGTAGCTCGGGCCGTTCGCGGCGTCGGAGCCGCTGCCGACCGAGCCGACGAGACCGCCGACATAGCAGTCGCCGGTGACGGCACCGGTGTTATAGCAGCGCGTAAGCGTCGAGCCGTAGCCCATCTCGCCAAACAGACCGCCGATGCCCTGATTGCCGCCGTTGTAGGCTGCAAGGCCGATCGTGCCGGTGTTGTAGGAGTCGACCGTCTTCGTGGACTTTACGGCGCCGCCAAAGCCGCCGATCTTCGTGCGGCCGGTGATCGCACCGTTGTTCACGCAGGAGGTGTAGGTCGTCGTCTCACTCTTGGCCGCGAAGCCGGAGACATAGTCGCCGTCCGTGGTCACGGTGCCGTTGTTGACGCAGCGCAGGAAGTCTGCATTCTTCACCGTACCGGCAAAGCCGCCGACATAGCTCCACGGATAGGGGGCAGAGCCCTTCTTCGCGGTGACGGCAACGTTCGTCGTGATATCGGTGAAGGAAACATATTCCGCACCGCCAACGAGGCCGCCGGAGTAAGCGAAGGAGTTGCGGTAGTTTTCGGTGATGTCCAGCTTGCCGGAGAGCATCAGGTTCTTGATCTCCGCCTTCTTGTCGGCCGTGCCCTTGACATAGCCGAAGAGGCCGAGGTACGGAGCGCCGACAGATTTGTCATTGGAATCGAAGGTGATGCTCATGCCGGTGATGCTGTGGCCGTCGCCGTCAAAGCTGCCGGTGAACGGCTGCTTCTGGGAGCCCATCGGGGTCCACGCTTCGGTCAGCTCGATATTGGCAGTCAGCTTGCCGCTGATGGCGGTATCGCCGCCGTTGACCTTCGCTGCGAACCACTGCAGCTGCTTCTCGCTGGCGATGCCGTAGACGCCGCTTTCGTCCTGCGTGGGGATCGCGGGGTCCTTTTCACCGCAGCGGATGCAGGCACCGTCTGCGCCGAAGGTGTGGCCGAGGGCCGGAACCTCTTCCGTGCGGGTCTCACCGTGCACGCTGCAGGAGAACGTCTTGACACCGGCCGTCGTGCAGGTGGGCTCCGTCGTGATGACGCCTTCATTCCACTGACAGGGCTGTGCATCGCCGCTGGAGAGGACGATCTTTGCCGTTGCGGGGGCGTAGCAGGCGTCCTCCGTGCCGTAGTTCGGGTCATAGCCCAGCAGGTAATAGGTACCGGCCTTCAGCGAGGCCGTGTCGAGCGTGTAGCTGCTGCCTTTGCTCGTAAGCTCCTGCTGCTGTTCCCAGTTTTCATTGTAGAGCTTCACATTGAGACCGGTGATCGGCTCAAAGGACTCCGTGCCGCCGTCGGACACGGACTTGGTGTCATACTTCTGCGTTTCGAATGTGATCTTTTCACCGACCTTGGCGGTGTAGTCGTCCTTGTCAAAGCGGGCGAATGCGCCGTAGGTCCAGAAGCTCCAGTTGGAGAACATGGCCAGATCGATCGTGTCGTTGTCGGACAGCAGAATGTAGTCTGCCGTGGAGCCCCAGCCCGCAGACATCAGGGGATAGACGTGGTTGCGGTAGTACATGAGGTTCTCGTCATGGCCCCAGAAGTTCTGCATGTACATGGACGTGGCGCTGCCGGAGATGAGCAGCGCATTCAGCGTATCCTCATAGGAGCCGCCGAGCATGTCATTCACGCCTTCGCCGCTGCCGGTGAATTCCAGCAGGCCGGATGTGCCCTTGCCGCAGTCCTTCTCGGCCACGCCGAGGTAGTAGCGCTCGAGCATATAGATGTAGAGGTGCAGGAGCGTCGGGCGCTGCACGATCTCGTTGTCCGTATAGCTTCCGGAGCCGTTCTCCGTGTGGTAACGGTTAAAATCGTCCAGACCGTACAGGGACAGAGGGAAGTACGGGACCTTGACCTCCAGATGCGACAGGATGGTGCCGCCGTCGTCCTTGCCGATGATCGGTGCGCCGTCGCTCGAGATGGTCACATAGACGGTGACGGAGGCCTGGTCGGTCTCGTCATAGCCGTACTGGTTCTTGCCGCCGTCCTCCACAGCCTCGACCGTGATGGGAACGACAGCCTCAGCACTGCCGCCGTCCGTGCAGGTAGCGGTAATGCCGATGCGGAATTCCCCTGCCTCGGCAGAGGTGAACTGCAGCGTATTGTCCTTGATATAGACCTTATCGCCGTAATCCGCCTTCAGCGCGAAGCTGAGAGCGTGCCCGTTCGGGTCGGTGAACACCGTTCCGAGCGGGAGTTGGTACAGTGCGCCGACCTTGACGGGATCGGGCGCCGGGGTACTTACCGTGATGTCACAGTCCGCCGCGAAGACCGCGGGAACCATCGACAGAAGCATGGCAAGCACCAGCAGGATGCTCAGGATTCTTTTCATGCTGCTTTCCTTTCTTTTGGGGAAGCCATTGAGGATACGATTAGTGGCTTCCCGATTTTATTTATCCTTAGACCGTGTTCGGTCCAAAAGATCAGCGCAAAGCCCAACGGGCGGGCCGCAAAAAAACAGCCTGACAGGAAACTACATGGGAGCCATGGAGTTTTTGGCAAGCTGCTGCATCGTGGGGCGGGTCGGCGGCACCCGACCCGCCCACAGGAGGAGAACACCCGGTCATGCGCAGCGGGAACGCATCCGCTGCCCCGAATCGGGTACAAAAAAACGGCTGAAAGGATAGATAGACTATCCCCTCAACCGATTCGGGCAAAGTAATGCATCACAGTAGGTCTTCTGGGTCGCGCATCCGGGAGCAAAGCCCCCACGGCCGCTGCTCTGCCTTCTCAGGGTTCCCCAATGACCGGCTTTCGCCGACGGGCAGCGGACTCAACGCTCACAGCGACGGTTATCCCAGAGGCGTATCGCGCCTCCCTCGGGGTATTATCCCCGTTCCCTTGTTTACCCGTATGCCTGACGGGGTCGCCCCGCGCCGTTGCGTACATACGGTCTCTGCAAGCAGAATATTCAGTTCCTACCGCACAGGCTTTGTGCGGACTACTTTGATTATAGACCATGCGGGCGCGCCTGTCAAGCACCGAAATCCGTATTTTTTTAGCGAATGCGAAAACACATCTCGGAACGGGCTTGACAAAAAAATCGGCCCTTGTTATACTGAGAGCAATGGAAGCTTCAAGTGCTTCCGCTGCCGTCCGGGCAGCGGGAGAGGATAGGGAACCGGGTGAGAATCCCGGACGGTACCGCCGCTGTATGCGCGGAGGCCGCGTGCAGGGCGAAAGCCGGTCATTGGGGAACCCTGAGAAGGCGCGCGCGGCCGTCGAGGCGTGAGTCAGAAGACCTGCTTGGGGAGGCTCTGCCCGCATGGTGCGGGAAACGGGGCGCTTTGTTGTGCGCAAATGCGGACGCTGCAACGATTGTTGCAGTGTTCTTTTTTTCTGGGGGTCGTGCCATGAGACGGAAAACAATCTGGGGCCGGGTCTGCACGGCCGTGCTGATCCTTTCGCTTCTGGCCGGTGCGGTGGCTGTCGTGTTCACGGGCGGACGGGTGCGCCCGCCCGATCCGCTGCCGGAGCAGGCGCAGGTCCTGCAGCCGGACCGACAGGAGCGCGGCGGCAGCGGCGGCACATCGGACGACGTGCCCCTCACGCAGTCCCCGGAGCCGACGGAGCCGTCCGAAGAGCCGGACGAGACGGAAACGGCCGAGCCATCCACGGAGCCGGACGAGCCGACGGATGCGACGTCCGCCACGCAGACGACACAGACGCCCGAGCCGAGCGAGGAGCCGACGCGCAGCACCGGCGGCGGAACGGAGCCGACGGAGGAGCCGGGTCCTGCCCCCACGGAGGCCCCCGGCCCCGAGGAGCCGCATATCGTGACGGATCTCGTCAGCCGCGTCTGGCGCTCCGGCGAGCTGGACGGCGATACGCTGCGGTTTTATGCCTATGCTGCGGGCAGCGGAGACCTGAGCCTGCGGGTATATTATAAGGAGTCCGGCTCCACCGCAAACAACGGCACGCGCCTTCTGCCGGCGGACGACCGGAACTTCTCCGTCCGCCTTACCTTAAATCAGTCCTATACCTTCTCCTTATATTTATATCGCGACGGCCGCCGCATCGGCGATGCCGCGGTCTACCATATTTCCTACCGCGCAAGGCTCGCAGACGACGATCAGCCCGAGATCGGCGATGCGCCGCCCGTCATCACGACGAGCCGCGACGGCCGGACCGATCCCGTCTCCGTGCAGACGATGACGTTCGTCGTCTGGGCGAGGACGGGCACGGACGGTTCACCGATCTACACGAGCCATCTGCAGGTCTCGATGGACGGCGAGCTGCTGACGAACCCGACCGGCAGCGCCGCGTCCGGCTATGAATATGTGCTGCGCTTCTCCGCGCCGCTCGTCGGCGATGAGCGGGAATACACGCTGCGCATCCTTGCGTGGGACGATGCCGGAAATTCCGCCATGCGCACCGTGAAGATCGTCTATCAGACGGTCTCGGAGGGCGACGACATCGGTGAGGCGACCATCCGCATCGACGCCACGACCGTCGGCCTCGGAATCGTCGACGAGGAGACCGTCCGCATCAAACAGGGCGACACGGCCGCGCAGACCGTGCTGCAGATGCTGGAGGACTGCGGCTATGAGGCAGGCTATGACGGCCTTGCGGAAAAGAACGGCGGTTTTTATCTCATGCGCCTGACGCGCGGCGACCTGCTGTTTCGCGCGCAGGTGCCGGAACGCCTCTGGACACTCATCCAGCGCGACGGCATCTCACTGACGGGTGCGCCCGGCCGCGACAGCCTCGGCCAGCACGACTACACCTGGGGCGCGGGCTGGATGTATGATGTCAACGGCTATTACCCCGGCAAGGGCCTGTCGGAATGGATGCTCGGCGACGGCGACGTGCTGACGCTGCGCTTTACGCTGGCCTGGGGCAAGGATATCGACGGCTTCGGCGCGACGGGCGGCGGCTACGGCGTGCTGTCCAGCTACTGCTATGTCTGGCGCGACGGGCAGGAGATCCCGCTTGGCCACGACTGGCAGGAGACGGCCCGTGTCGAGCCGACGGAGACGGAGGACGGCTATGCGGACTATGTCTGCACGAAGTGCGCCGAGACGCGCCGAGACGTCCTGCCGAAGACCGGAACGGTCGACCCGACGGTTCCCACGGAGCCGACCAATCCGACCGATCCGACCGATCCGACCGATCCGACCGATCCCACAGAACCTGCCGACCCGACGGAGAACGAAAACGAGAGGAGCATGTTCCTTGAAACGAATGCGGAATATTCTGATCCTGCTGCTGTGCGCGGCACTGCTGGCGGGCTGCGGCGCAAGATCGGCGCCTGCAAAGGCACTCGAGGGCTGCCGGGCGCTGCTCGGCGTGCGTGAGGGCTTCCTGGAGGGCCGCGCAGCGGAGCTGGCGGGCAGCTCCATCGGAGACTGGCTTGCCATGGCGCTTTCGGCCTGCGGAGCGAACGAGAGCTATGACGCTTACCTTGCCGCACTGGAGCAGCATGTCACGGAGCGCTATGCCGAGCAGGGCACGCTCGATGCGCTCATGGCGACGGAGTATTCCCGCACGATCCTGACCGTCTCCATGCTCGGCGGCGACCCGAGCGCCTTCGGCACGCGGCCGGACGGCACGGCCATCGACCTGCTGAACGACGGCGTGTGGAATTTTGCGGGCGAGCTCGGCGCGCAGGGCCTCAACGGCCTGATCTTCGCCCTGCTGGCGGTCGATGCCGGGACCTATCCGGAGCCGGAGCGGGCGAAAAACACGCGCGCCGGGATCGTGGAGGCCATCCGCGCGGCGCAGGAGCCGGACGGCGGCTTCGGCCTCGTTTCCGGCGCCTCGGAGGCAGACCTGACGGCCATGGCCCTGCAGGCCCTTGCGCCCTACGGCCGGGACGAGACCGTGGAGCGGGCGCTTGCATGGCTGAAGGATCAAATGCAGCCGGACGGCACCTTCCTGGCCTACGGTGAGCCGAGCGCCGAGAGCTGCGCGCAGGTCCTCCTTGCGCTGGCTGCGCTCGGCATCGATCCGGAGCAGGAATTCGGCAGCGTGAACCCCGAAACAGGCCTTGCAGAATTCCGGAAGGCGGACGGGAGCTATGCGCACCTGCTGACGGACACGGAAGGAAATCTCATGGCGACGGAGCAGGCCATGCTGGCCCTCTGCGCGCTGGAGCGGCTGCCGGACGGCGGCTGCGTATACGAATCGAAATATCGGGAGGCGGCATGATGGAACAGAAACAATATGAGCTTGCGGCGCAGGTGCTCCGCGAGGTGCAGAAGGTCATCCTCGGCAAGCGGGAGATCGTGGAAAAGGTCCTGATGGCCGTGCTGGCGCAGGGCCATGTGCTGCTGGACGATGTGCCCGGCGTTGGCAAGACGACGCTGGCTATGGCCTTCGCGCGCGCGCTCGGGCTGGAGACCCGCCGCGTGCAGTTCACGCCGGACACGATGCCGTCGGACATTCTGGGCTTCTCCGTCTATGACAAGCAGGCGGGGTCCTTTTCCTACCAGCCGGGCGCGGTCATGACGAATCTGCTGCTGGCGGACGAGATCAACCGTACCTCCACCAAGACGCAGGCGGCCCTGCTGGAGGCTATGGAGGAGCGCCGCGTGACCGTCGACGGGAAGACGCATCCGCTGCCGCAGCCGTTTTTCGTGCTGGCGACGCAGAATCCCGTCGGCTCGGCCGGAACGCAGCTCCTGCCCCCGGCGCAGCTCGACCGATTCCTGCTGTGCCTGAGCATGGGCTACCCCGACCGGGAAAGTCAGGTGGAGCTGATGAAGGAGCGCCACCACGCCGACCCGCTTGCGCAGGTGCGCCCCGTGACGGATGCCGCCGCGCTCGGCGGCCTGATGGACGCCGCCGCCATGACGTTTGTGGCGGATTCGGTCTATGATTATACGGCCCGCCTGCTTGAGGCCACGCGCTGCCATGAGAGCCTGCAGCTCGGCCTGAGCCCGCGCGCCGGTCTGGCCCTGTGCCGCGCGGCCAAGGCGCGCGCGTTCCTGCATGCGCGGGACTATGTCCTGCCGGAGGACGTCGCGGAGGCTGCGCCCGATGTCTGTGCCCACCGCCTTGTGCTCGCGCCGCGCGCCCGCCTGCATGACGAGACGGCTCGGTCGGTGCTTGCCGAAATTCTCGAGCGCGTCCCGCAGCCCGCGGTGCGCGAATTCAAAAGCTGATGCGGAAGCGGATGCTGCGCGCCTGGCTGCTGTGGCTGCTGGCGGCGGCCTGCTGTGCGCTGGCCTTTGCTTTTACCCATGCCGGGGCAGCGCTGGCCGCGCTCTGCGTGCCGGTGCTGGCGGCGCTGGCGGGATTCGTCGTGCTGCGGTGCAGCAGGCTGCCCGCGCTTTCGCTCCGGCTCCCGGCAGGTGGGCGGAAGGACGGCGAGATCGCGGGCGAGATCGTGGCCTCCCGCCGCGCGCCAGGCCGCGTCCTGTGCCGCATCGAGGTGCGCAATGACCTGACGGGCGAAATAACGGAATTTTTCGCGGAGGAACGCTTCTCGTTCCGCGCCGAACACTGCGGCCGCCTGACGGTCCGCATCCGCAGGGCCTGGCTCCTCGGCCTGCCGGGCCTGTTTGCCCGGAAGATCCGGACGGACGCGGCGGCGCATGTCACGGTCCTGCCGGATACGTTCCCGGCCTCCGTCCATGTGACGATGCCGGAGGTGCAGAGCCCGGACAGCGACACCAGCAGCCCGGACCGCCGCGGAAGCGACCTGACGGAGCCGTTCCGCCTGCGCGAGTATGCGCCGGGCGACAGTCTTCGCCAGATCCACTGGAAGCTCTCGTCCAAGCTCGATCGCCTCGTGATCCGCGAGCCGGGCATGCCCGCTGCGCGCACGCTGCTCGTCTTCTGGGACCGCAGCGGCGATGCCGCCGCGCGCGATGCGCAGGCGGAGGCCGTGTTCTCCGTCTGCCAGAGCCTGAGCGAGCAGGGGTATGCCTATCAGCTCGGCTGGCCCGAGGGCGGCACGGCCCGCTTTGCGGAGGCAGGCTCCACGGAGGAGCTGCTGCGAAACCTGCCGCTGCTGCTGCGCGGCGGCGCGGAGCCTCTGCAGGAGACCGGCGCGCTGCGCGGATTCGGGAAAATTCTCTATTTCACGGCCTCGCCGGACCCGGTCTGGCGCAGCCTGACGGCGGGTGCGGAGCCGGTCCTGCTGCTGTGCGGCGTGCCGGAGCAGCCGGATGTCCGCTGCATCTGCTATACCAAAGAGGACTATGCTGCCGCGCTGCAGCAGCTGGAGCTTTGAGCATGAAACGAACGAACGGTTTTCAACTGGAACGTGCCCCTGCCGGGGGGCAGACTCTGCCGCCGTGGGCGGCCGCGCTGTGCGGCGGCCTGTGCGCTGCGGGGGCGCTGACGCTGCTGGCGGGGTCCTTCCCCGTGCTGCCCGCGTGGGCGGCCCTGCTGCTCGGCCTGCTGCTGGGGGCCGGGCTTGCGCTCCTGCCGCAGCGGGCGTGGCTGACGCCTGCGCTCTGCGGTGCGGCGGCGCTGTTCTGCCTGTGCGCCTTTGTGCCCGTCACGGCGGGCCTGCGGCAGCTGGCGGACTGCGTGCGCCGCTGGCTGACGGCGCGGACCGGGTACATCTATTTGACATCTTCTGGCGGAATGCGGCAGGGCCTCTGGGCCTTCCTGCCGCTCGGCTTTCTTTCGGCGCTGGCCTCCGGCCGCTGCGCCCGGCGCGGGAGCGTATGGTTTGCGGCCGTTTCGCTGCCTCTTGCGGCGGTCGGCTGCACCATTGGGCTGTTCCCGTCGTGCTGGGGCCTGCTGCTTCTGGCGGGCGGCATGACGGCCCTGCTGCTGTTCCGCACGGACCGGGGACGGACGGCGGCCCTGCTGCTTGCGGGCTGCCTGCTGCTCAGCGCGCCGCTCGGACTTCTCTCCCTGCCCGAGAGCGGGGCAGCGGCAGCGCTGGCCAGCGGGCTGCATGCACTGCGCTATGATGCGGCGGCCAACTCCATGCCGGAGGGAAAACTGCACGATCTTTCTGCGTGGGAAAAGAACGGGACGCCCGCGCTGCGCGTGACGATGGAGCAGCCGCAGCGGCTTTACCTGCGCGGCTTTGTCGGCGAGGTCTATACGGGCCGGAGCTGGCAGCCGTTCGATCCGCAGACGCTGGCGGACGAAGCCGGGCGCTTCTATTGGCTGCATGAAAAGGGCTATTATGCCCAGAGCGCAGTCGGGACTGCGGCGGTGCTTGCCGGACAGACGCAGGTGCAGACCGTCACGGTCACGAATCTTTCGGCCTGCGGCGCGCAGGCCTATCTGCCGACGGGCCTTGCGGACAACGCCCTGCTGGAGCCGGACCGCATCGGCGACCGCGCGGCGAAAGCGCCGGGGGAAACGTATTCCTGTTCCTGCGCCGTCGGCGGCCTGCGCGACTGGTATGCCGCGCAGCAGGCGCTGGCGGACGATCCGGACGGCGCGGCGCAGTGGCTCACGCTGGACGAGGGCTACCGGGCATTTGCCGAGGCACAGTTCCTTGAGCTTACGCCGGAGGCGGCTGGAGCCGCGCAGGCACTGCTGGGGAGCGAAATGCAGGGGAAGACCCTGCCGGAGATCCTGCAGACCATCCGACAGACGCTCACGGAGCACTTCGTCTATGACGAGAGCGTCTCGACGCAGAACGGGACGCAGGACTTTTTCCAATATGTGCAGTCCGTCACCGCGCGCGGCTACAGCGTGCACTATGCGACGGCCGCCGTGCTGATGCTGCGCTATTGCGGCGTCCCGGCGCGCTATGCCGAGGGCTACTACCTCTCCGGACAGGATGCGGCCTCCGGCGAGCAGACGTTTGAACTGAATGAGACGCACGCCCATGCGTGGGCGGAATATTATCTGACCGGCGTGGGCTGGGTCCCGTTTGAGGTCACACCGGGCTATGTAGAGGCCGAGGACCTCGGAGCAGGCGGCGAGGCGGGTGGAAAGCAGTATGAAAATACGCAGCTGCCGCCCGTTGTGGAGCAGCCGGAGCAGCAGGCTCCACAGGAGGAGACGCAGCGCAGCTTCTGCTGGTGGCTCGCTGCGATCCCGCTTGCCGCGGCCCTCCTCGCGCTCATCGTGTGCCAGCTCTGGCGCAGACGCCGCCTGCACCGCCGGATCGCGGCCATGGCGGCGGACGAGCCGCGCGAGGCCGTGACGCAGCTCTATGGCTACGCCGTGTTCCTGCTGGCGCGGACCGGCGCGGCCCCGCCCGCAGGGCTGGAGCAGGCCCGGCAGGACAATGCCGAGGCCATGTTCAGCGGCCACGATATTCCAGCGGAAAAGGCCGCTGCCATGCAGCGCTTCGTGCAGGAGGTTCTGCAGGCCTGCCGGAAAAAACGCAATCCGCTCCAACGGTTCGCGGACCGCTGGGTCCATATCTGGTATTAGGTTTGAAGGAGGCAATGCTTATGAAGTCCATTCGATTTCTTGCCCTGCTGCTGTGCGCAGCGCTGCTGCTTCCGCTCGTGCCCGTGCATGCGGCGCAGAGCGGCGGGAGCTTCTATCTGACGGCCTCCACGGCCGGGCAGACGCTCATTGAGCCGGTCGCCGTGCCCTATACGGCCGGGCAGACCATCCGGGATGCCCTGCGCGGCAGCGGTTATGCCTTCGGCGGCATCGATACCGCGTTCATCACGGACATCGAGGGCGTCGCGGGAAACTTTACGGTCTATTATGACGGCGGCGCGTATTCGCTCGATGCGATTGCCAGCCCGGAGACCGTGACGGCCGTCGTCTTCTCCGAGCGTGAAAGAGGCTTTCCGGCCCTGCTGGACGCCGTGACGGAGCTTGCCCGCTTCCGGGAGCGCACGGACCATGTGCAGAATTACCCGGCGGCGCAGCAGGCCTATGCGGCGGCGCTGTCCGGCCTGCGGACGGCGGACGAGGCGGGCCTGACGACGCTTCTTGCCGCACTGCGCAGCGCCGTGGCGGAATACGAGGCCATTCTGAACGGCACAAAGTACCCCGTGACCTTTACGGACACGGCCGGGACGGCCGCGCAGCTCACGCTGACGGACAGCTACGGCAATGTGACGCAGGTACAGGGCCTGCGCGCCGAGGTCGTGGCAGGGGAGTACACGTTCAGCCTGTCTGACGGCGGCGCGAACCGCGTCGACGGCACGCTGACCGTGGCAGGCGCGGTGGAAAAGCAGGTCACGCTGCCGACGGGCGACTGGTTCGGCACGATCCGCCTCCACAATGCGTCCGGCGCATCCGCGGGTGCCTATCCCGGCACGCAGGATGAGAAGACCCATACGGCACAGTTCCGCGTGGAGGACTTCCGCACGCTGGCCTATCTCTATGCCGAGCGCGGTGCGGATGCCCCTGCGGATGCGGCGCTCTACAGCTGCTACATCGGCCAGAACGGCAAGGACTACGGCGACGGCAGCCAGCCGTCGAACCGCAAGAGCTGGTCAAGCTATCAGACGGCGCTCGTGTCGCTGCTCACGGCCGGAATGACGGACTGCGAGGTCCGGCTCGAGGCCCGCAGCGCTTCCGGCACGGACATGCGCATCCAGTCCTATACGCTCCGCCTGCACCGTGTGCCGACGCTCGCGTCGCTTGCCGTCTATGGCGAAGGTACGCGCCTGCCGCTGGACTTTGACCCGGCCGGGACGGAGTATGCCGTGACCACGGTCTCCGACCGCCTGGCGATCGAGGCGGTCCCGTTCGGTACGGAGGGCTATTCCGTCACGGTGAACGGCGGCACGTCCGCAGAGGTCCCCATCGGGACGATCACGGTGCAGGTAGCCCACACGAACGGAGAGCGCACCGCCTATACCATTGCGGCGACGAAGGTCGACTCCGTCGAGGTGCGGATCACGGTGCCCGCGGGAACGGACACTGCCGTCTTCAATGCGGCGGACAGCGAGATCGCGCCCGTCGGCAGCGGGACCTACCGCCTCATCCCCGGCGAGCGCTATACCTGGATCACGACAAAGCAGGAATTCTATCATGCGGCGGGCAGCTTTGAGGCCGCTGCCGGTCTCACGGTGCAGGCGTCGGAGCCGGACACGACGGACCGTCTCAGCGCGCTTGCCTCCTACAGCGCGCGCAATCCGAAGAACGGTGTGAGCTATGAGAGCGACGTGCCGTTTTCGGCGGCGCAGCACCGCTATACGCTGACGGTGCCGGATGCGAACTCCACGTTCTATCTGCAGGCGACGCCGACGGGCGGCTATGCCGTGAAGGCGCGCTATCTCCGCCAGACGACGAACACCGGCACGAACGGCACGCAGGCGGAAATCAACGTCACGGCGACCGTCGATCCCGCGAAGACCGCCACGGCCTGCGGCCAGAGCCTTGCGGCGAGCGGCTATTCCAACACCGTGACGCTGCGCCTGAGCCGGACGGCGGGCAGTGTGGAATATTATCAGGACTACACGCTGCTGCTGCGCCGCCGCCTGACGCTGGGTGGGCTCAGCGCCGCCGTGGACGGCGTAACGCTGAACCTGCTGAATGCGAAGGGCGAGGCGCAGAGCTTTGACCGCGATGTGACGGAATACTGGACGCGCGTCGACGTCAGTGCCCGCACGTTGGACTTCACTGCCTCGTTCCGCAGCCTGCCGACGGAGACGAACCCGAACAGCGGCGGCTATCTTGCGGACATCAACGGTACGACGTATGCGGAAGCGCCGTCCGCCGCCCTGACGCTCGATCCGGAAAAGACCGCAGAGGATGTGACCGTGACCGTGCACCATGCAGACACGGCGGCGCTCCCGGCGACCTATACGCTGCATGTGCAGAAAACGGAGCCGACGATCGTGACGTTCGTGACGGAGCCGAAGGATGCGACCGTCTTCCTGACGAATGAACAGTCCGGGCGGCGCGCGGAGCGGGCCACAGACGGCAGCTTCGCCCTGACGCCGGGCGACCGCTACACCTATACCGTGACGGCAAAGGGCTATGTCGGCACGACCATCCAGCATTACACGGCCCCGGAGCAGGCGGAAACGGTCCGCGTCACGCTGCAGAAGGCGGCGGAGAACACGGGCCTGCAGCAGCTTCCTGCCCAGTGGCCCTCGTTCCGCGCGGATGCCTATAACAACGGCGTCATCGACGCCAGAACGCCCGTTTCCTCGGAGAATACGGTCCTCTATTGGGCCACGCAGCTCGGCAGCGGCTATTCCTCCGATGCCTGCGGCTGCCCGATCATCGTGGATGACTGCCTGTATACCTACGGCGGCGAGACGATCTACAAGCTCGACAAGCGCACGGGCGAGGTGCTTGCGCAGGGCAAGATGGACCATAAGTCCAGCTTCGCCATCAACTCGCCGACCTATGCCGAGGGCATGATCTTCGTCGGCCTGGCAAACGGCTGCGTGCAGGCGTTCGATGCCGTGACGCTCGAGTCTCTGTGGCTGTACGAGGACCCGCTCGGCGGCCAGCCGAACTGCCCCATCACCTATGAGGGCGGCTATCTCTACACCGGCTTCTGGAACCGCGAGGACGGCAACGCAAATTTCGTTTGCCTGACCGTGACGGATGAGGACCCGGCGAAGACGGATGAGAGCAAGCTGGCCTCGTGGACCTACACGTCCCGCGGCGGCTTCTACTGGGCGGGCGCTTACGCCTGCAAGGACTTCGTGCTCGTCGGTACGGACGACGGCGAGGCGGGCTACACGACGGGCCATGCCCGCGTGCTCTCGTTCGACCCGCGCAGCGGCCGTCTGCTCGGCGAGCTGACGCTGCCGCAGACGGGCGACCTGCGCAGCTCCGTGACCTTCGTCCCGGACAGCGAGGGCGGCCTTGCCGGTACGGCCTATTTTACGACGAAGGGCGGCTATTTCTACGGCCTGCATGTCGAGGCCGACGGCACGTTCACGGAGGGCTCGCTGCGCGCGCTCAAGCTGGCCAATTATGCCAACGATCCGAAGAACCCGGCCATGAGCACCTGCACGCCGACGATCTATAACGGCCGCGCCTACATCGGCGTGTCCGGCACGGCGCAGTTCGGCGCGTATTCCGGCCACAACATCACGGTCATCGACCTTGCTTCGATGTCCGTTGCCTATTCCGTCCGCACCCAGGGCTACCCGCAGACGAGCGGCATCCTGACAACGGCCTATGAGGCGGAGAACGGTTATGTCTACGTCTACTTCTTCGATAACTATACGCCGGGCAAGCTCCGCATTCTGGCCGACAAGCCGGGCCAGACCGCGCCGGTCCTCATCACGCAGGAGACGGACGAGAGCAGCGGCAAGCATGTCACCTATGACACACCCTATGTTCTGTTCACGCCGAGCGGCGCGCAGGCGCAGTATGCCATCTGCAGCCCGGTCATCGACGCGGATGGCACGATCTACTTCAAGAACGACTCGGCCTATCTGATGGCTGTCGGCAGCACGATGGACCGGCTCGAGGTCACGGCGCAGCCGGAGAAGACGGTCTACCACGCCGGCCAGACGTTTGAGGCCGCCGGTATGCAGGTCACGGCCGTTTGGCACAATGGCGTAAGGACGGATGTGACGAAGCTCGTGCAGTGGTCGACGGACCCGCTGACACTGGACGACAACGACTTCCAGATCACCTACTCCCATGTGCTCTATCAGGACCGTGACGGCGCGCCGGGCACGGCCTATGCGGCCCCGGTCGGCCTTGCTGCGCTCGATGTGCGCAAGCACATTTACGACCGTGTGGAGACCACGCCGGAGGGCCACCGCGGCACCTGCAGCTATTGCGGGCAGACGGACGAGGCATTCCAGCCGCATGAATTCGTCTGGGTCATCGACCGTGAGCCGACGGAGGAGGAGACCGGCCTGAAGCATGAGGAGTGTTTCTGCGGCTACCGGCGCAGTGAAAACACCGAGATCCCGAAAAAGGAGCATGAGCACACCTATGTTGCCACGGTCGTCGCGCCGACGTGCACGGAGCAGGGCTACACGCTGCACACCTGCCCGTCCTGCGGCGATACCTACCGCGACGCCTGGACGGACGCGCTGGGTCACAGCTGGGACGCCGGGCGCGTGACGGTGCCCGCAACGGAGGACACGGACGGCGAGCGCACCTTCACCTGCACGCGCTGCGGGGCCGAGCGCACGGAGGTCATTCCGAAGACCGGCGAAACGCCCTGCGACGGCGGCGCGAATTGTCCGGGCAGCCGCTTCACGGATATGCCGGCAGCCGGGAATTGGGCACACGCAGGCATCGACTTTGCCCTGAAGCAGGGCCTGTTCAACGGCATGTCCTCCACGACGTTCGAGCCGGACGGAAGCATGACGCGCGCCATGCTCGTCACGGTGCTGTGGCGTCTGGACGGCAGCCGGGCACCCGCCGGGCGGAACACGTTTACTGACGTGCCGGGCGGCCAGTGGTTCACCGATGCGGTGACGTGGGCGGCGGAAAACGGCGTGGTCAACGGCGTGGGCAGCGGGAAGTTTGAGCCGGACGGCCGCGTGACGCGCGAGCAGATCGCAACGATCCTGTTCCGCTATGCCGCAAAGCGTTATGACACCTCCGCGCGGGCGGACCTGTCCGTCTTCCCGGATGCCGGACGGGTGAGTGCCTATGCACGCGAGGCACTGGCATGGGCCAACGCTGCAGGCCTTGTGAACGGCACGGACAACGGCTTCGGCCTGATCCTCGACCCGCAGGGCGACGCGACCCGTGCACAGGTCGCCGCCATTTTGATGCGGTATGTAAAAAATATTGTTCGCTGATACTAGAATCTGATAAAAAGCTTTAAAAGCTTTTTATAGCGCCGAAGGCGCGTCAGATTCTGCATGAGACGGCGCAGCGTGCGTCAGCACGATGTGAGTGTGCGTAGCACACGGGATTCCTGATGAAATGTTTTAATCAGGAATCAGTATGAGATGACGGCAGCGAGAAAACCCCGCAGGAGAAAAGCCTCCTGCGGGGTCGTTTTTGTCCTGTAAGGCGATCGGATAAACCGACTGTAAAAAATTTGCGTAGAGAAATGTAAAATTATATAAGCTCCGAAACATATGGAACTGTCGGATAAAATTTTCAAAAATTTTGAGGAAAACATATTCACTTTAGCATGTTTTGCCGTATAATAATAGACGCTGGTTGCCCAAAACAACTTTATCCGGCCGCTGACTGAAAACGTTTCTCCCGGCGGACGAGCGCCGGGAAGACAACAGAGCACGAAGAGAGGAGAAAACTTATGATCACCGCTGAATCCCTGTTTTTTGCGATTCTGGGAACGACCCGGGCCGAGATCACTCCCTCCGTCCTTGCAACGGAGATCACTGCCGAGCTGCTGTTTGACGAGAACCTCGGCTTTGACGACTTCCGCATCACGAAGGATGTGTATCCCACCGTGGCCAAGCTCCTGCGCCGCAGCTCCGATTCGGTATCCCGAAGCGTCGAGCGCATGACTGCGCGCCTGTGGCGCTGCGGAAGCCCGGAGCAGCTGCGAAAAATCACCGGGCAGGAGCGGCTGCTGCCGCGTCCCGCCCGGGAAACGATCCTGTATCTGGCGTATTATCTGCGTGCGGAGCGTCCGATCTCTGCGCTGCGGTACGGAACGGATGTCCCGCCGAACCGGGATCAGCGCGTGATGATCGCCTCGCGTTCCGCGCCGACGGAGACGTAAGAAATGTGGCAGCCGATGGCCTTTTCCACGGTCTCTACATAGTCGCGCGCTTCCTTCGGCAGGTCCTCATAGCGGCGCACGCCGGAAATGTCGTAGTTCCAGCCCGGCATGGTGCGGAAGACGGGCTTTGCCTCCGGCAGGATGGCAGGGAAGGGGAAATCGTCCGTCAGCGCGCCATTCAGCTCATACTGCACGCACAGCGGGACCTCCTTCATGCCGGACAGCACATCCAGCTTCGTCAGCGCGACCTCGGTCGCGCCCTGGATGCGGCAGCCGTAGCGCGTGGCGACAAGGTCGATCGGGCCGACGCGGCGCGGACGGCCGGTGGAAGCGCCGTATTCGCCGCCCTTTTCACGCAGGTTCTCGGCCTCCTCGCCAAACCACTCTGCTGTGAACGGGCCTTCGCCGACGCAGGTGGAGTAGGCCTTCACGATGCCGACGGTACGGTCCACATGGCTGCCCGGCATACCGGCGCCGACGCAGGCATAGCCCGCGATGGACGAAGAGGAGGACGTGTAGGGATAAATGCCGAAATCGATGTCGCGCAGTGCGCCGAGCTGGGCCTCGAACATGATGTTCTTGCCTGCTCTTTCGGCCTCATAGAGGTACTTGGGCACGTCGCACAGGAACGGGCGAAGCTTGCCGCCGAACTCCTCGCACCAGGCGAGCATGTCCTCGAGCTTGTAGGGCTCTGCGCCGTAGACGTTGTGGATGATGAGGTTCTTCCACTCCAGAATGCTGGCCAGGTGGGCCTTGAGGTGCTCCGGGTAGAGCAGCTCACCGAGCATGACGGTCTTCTTCTGGTACTTATCGGAATAGACGGGCGCGATGCCGCGCAGCGTGGAGCCGTACTTCCGATCCTTCAGGCGGGCTTCCTCCAGACCGTCGAGTGCGCGGTGGAAGGGGAAGACGATGGTGGCACGCTCCGAGATCTTCAAATTCTCCGGCGTGATGCGAATGCCGTGCGCACGGAGATTGTCGATCTCGCGGCACAGGTCTTCCAGATCGATGACGACGCCGTTGCCGAGCACATTCACAACGCCCTCGGAGAAAATACCGGACGGGATGAGATGCAGGGCGAACTTGCCGTACTCATTGACGATGGTATGACCGGCGTTGTTGCCGCCCTGATAGCGAATGACAATATCATAATCCTTTGCGATGAGGTCGACCATGCGGCCCTTGCCTTCATCGCCCCAGTTGATGCCGACGACTGCACAATTGCTCATAATACTTCTGCTCCTGTTTCTGCCCGATGGGCTTGATTTCACACAACGCACCTATTATAATACAAACCTAGACATAAGTAAAACATGAATATCTTATGCAAGACATCAATAATTCTGATGGAGTGTGAGACCATGACAGTCAAGCTGGAGCAATACCGGATATTTAAAGCAATTGCCGACACGGGAAATATTTCCCGGACGGCCAAGCAGCTCTATTTGTCGCAGTCGGCCGTCAGCCAGTCGCTGCAGCAGCTCGAAAGCGCCCTCGGCGTGCGGCTGTTTTCGCGGACGGCGCGCGGCGTGACGCTCACGGCGGAGGGGAGCGTGCTCTATGACTATGCGGCGCAGGCGCTGTCCCTGCTCGAGGCGGGGGAGGCGCGCATCGCACAGTCGCGTGAGCTTCTGAAGGGCGAGCTGTCTATCGGCGTGAGCAGCACGCTGACGAAATACTATCTTCTGCCCTTCCTGCGGGACTACCATCAGCAATACCCGCATATCCATGTGCGCATCCTGAACGGAACGAGCCGCCGTGTGCTGCAGCTGCTCGGCAGCGGGCAGGTCGAGCTTGCGTTTGCGACCTATACGCCGGATGCAGACAGTTTTTCCATTTTCCCGTGCTTTGATACGCACACGGTGTTCGTGGCGGCGCCGGATTATCCCTGCGATTTTGACCGCGTGTATACGCTGCAGGAGATCAGTGAATTCCCGCTCATCCTGCTCGAACGCGAGGCAAGCTCGCGCCGCTTTCTGGAGGACTGCTTCCTGCAGCGAGGCCTGCGCCTGCAGCCGGAGATTGAGCTGGCCAGCCATAACCTGCTCATCTCGCTGGCGCGCATCGGCCTCGGCGTGGCGGGCGTGACGGAGGAGCTGTCGCTCTCCGGCCTGAACCGCGGCGTCGTGCGCAAGCTGCATTTGGCCGAGGAGATCCCGTCGCGCCGCGTCGTGCTGTGCACGCGCCGCAATACGCCGCCGTCGGCCGCGGCAGGGCGGTTCATGGAGATGATCCGCGCCCACCACGGGTTCGACCGCCCGGCGGAGCAGGACGGTTAACGGCCGGCTTGTCAAAAAAGTCCCCTCGGGCCTTTTTCGCCAAGCTGCTTCCAGAATTGCAAAATCAATTCTTGTATCATGATTTTGCAATTCTGCCGCTGCGGCGGGTGATGGAACGCGAAAGGACACCCTGACGGTTTCCTTTCACACTTTTCTTCCCTCCGAAACTTATTATTTGGCGCTTTTTTGACGGTCCGGGCCGGTTTCGCCGTCCCCCGGCACGCCGCGCATGGTCAGACTGATGCGCTTGCGCCTCTCGTCGACCTCCAGCACGGCAACACGCACGACATCGCCGACGGACACGGCCTCGGACGGGTGCTTGATGAATTTATTGCAGACCTGCGAGATGTGAACAAGGCCGTCCTGGTGGACGCCGATGTCCACGAACACGCCAAAGTCAATGACATTGCGCACGGTCCCCGTGAGCACCATACCGGGCTTCAGGTCCTTCAGCTCCAGAACGTCCGTGCGGAGCGCAGGCTGCGGCAGTTCATCGCGCGGGTCACGGCCGGGCTTGCACAGCTCGCGGACAATGTCGCGCATCGTCGGCAGACCGATGCCGCAGGCCTCTGCGGCGCGCGCAGGGCCGTAGGCCTCCAGCCGTGCGGGCAGCTCGGTCAGCGCGTCGACGTCCGCAAGGTGATAGCCGCACAGGCCCAGCAGCGTCTGCGCCGCGGCATAGGATTCCGGATGCACGCCGGTGTGATCGAGCACCTGAGGGCTTTCCGGCACGCGCAGGAAGCCTGCCGCCTGCTCATAGGCCCTCTGGCCGAGCTTCGGCACCTTTAATACCTGCCGCCGCGCCGTAAAGGCCCCGTGCTCCTCGCGATAAGCGACGATGTTCTTTGCCGTCGTGGCGTTCAGACCGGCCACGCGCCGCAGCAGGGAGGGGGAGGCCGTGTTCAGATCGACGCCGACGGCGTTGACGCAATCCTCCACCACGCCGGAGAGCGCTTCGTCGAGCTGCTTTTCCGGCACGTCGTGCTGATACTGACCGACGCCGATGGCCTTCGGGTCGATCTTGACCAGCTCGGCCAGTGGGTCCTGCAGCCGCCGCGCGATGGAGACCGCGCTGCGCAGGTTGACATCGTACTGCGGAAATTCCTCCGCCGCCAGCGGCGAGGCGGAATAGACGGAGGCGCCCGCCTCCGAGACGATCATATAGGCCGCGCCGTGCTTCTGCCGCAGCAGCTCGCAGACCATGGCCTCCGTCTCGCGCGAGGCTGTGCCGTTGCCGAGGGCGATGTGCGTGACCCCATACCGATCCATGAGCCGCCGGAGCGTTTCGATCGCTTCGGCGCGTTTTGCTTTGGAGAACGTGGGGTAGACGACGGCGGTGTCCAGCACCTTGCCCGTCGGGTCAACGACGGCGACCTTGCAGCCGTGGCTGTAGCCTGGGTCGAGGCCCATAGTCACATGGCCGCGCACGGGCGGCTGCATGAGCAGCGGCCGGAGATTCAGAGCAAAATTGCGGATGGCTCCCTCGTTGGCCTGCTCCGTGAGCGCGGCGCGCAGCTCGCGCTCCATGCTGGGCGCGATGAGGCGGTCATAGGCGTCCTCGCAGGCGGCGCGCAGGAAGGCGGCCGCGCCGCCGCCCGGCACGAGCACGCAGCGGCGCACGCAGATGAGGGCCTGATCGCGGTCCGTTTCCAGCGTGACCTTCAGAAAGCCCTCGCGTTCACCGCGGTTCACGGCGAGGATCTGGTGGCCCTGCAGCCTGGGCACCGGCTGGCGGAAGTCATAATAGAGCTGATAGACGGAGGTCTCCTCCTCCTTCCCCTTCGCGGCCTGCGTGCGCAGAACGGACTGGCGCTGCATCAGGCTGCGGAGAGCTTTGCGCACGGCAGCATCATCGGAGACGGTCTCCGCCACGATGTCGGACGCACCGGCCAGTGCGTCCTCCGGCGTCTCCACGCCGCGCGCCGGGTCTGCGAATCCGGCGGCAAGCGTGAGCGGATCGGGCAGATCGCGGGCCTGCCCCAGCAGCTGCTCAGCCAGCGGCGCAAGGCCGCGCTCCCGGGCGATGGTCGCGCGCGTGCGGCGCTTCGGCTTATAGGGCCGGTATAGGTCCTCCAGCTCCGATAGCGTCACTGCGGCCTGCAGGGCAGCGTCAAGCTCGTCCGTCAGCTTCTCCTGCGCGGCGATGGAGCGGCGGATCTCCTCACGGCGCTGGTCCAGATTGCGCAGATACTGCAGGCGCTCTGCCAGTGTGCGCAGCGTCGTGTCATCCATTGCGCCGTGCTGCTCCTTGCGGTAGCGGGCAATGAAAGGGATGGTGTTCCCCTCGTCAAGCAGGCGGACGACCGCCCCCACATGCTGCGGCTTCTGCCCCAACTCGGCTGCCAGCAGCCGGATCATATCTTCCATTGCGATCTCCTCCGTGTGTTCGGATACGGCGGCCGTGCCAACATGGCCCAGCCGCCTGTTTTTCTGTATTGTACCATGTTTTCCGGAAAAAGAAAAGGAAAACGAGAACCCCGCCGGAGCAGCCGGTGGGGTTCGGTGAATCGCAGGCCTCCCGCCGCCGCGGCAGAATTGCAAAATAATGCTGCAAAGTTTTGTTTTGCAATTCTGAAAGCCCAAAGGGATTTTTTCAACAAAATGGGGGCTGCTCCAAAAGAAGCAGCCCCGC
>ENA-UOJV01001417-UOJV01001417.1-human-gut-metagenome-genome-assembly--contig:-C82-NODE-1417-length-26460-cov-38.387919_pt1 | contig 26460 bp, 23 predicted proteins | sample MGYA00242356_ERZ723903 | MGnify/ENA metagenome assembly ERZ723903
CCTCTCCGGAAAGGCTTGATTTTGACTTTTCCCCACCTTGGGCAAGACCCGCTTGTCCGAGATTGAGTTTCTTGTTCAGAGATTGGTTTTCTATCTCCTTTTGCAGGTTCTTTTCGCCGCTCGCGTGAAAAGAACCTCTTTTTTTACGGCAAGAGACATTGCATCAACAGAGGACAAAGCCACCCATTGTCCTTGCTGAACGGCTTTCAGGAAATCAAAACCACGGCAGAGCCTGCGCGACATCCACGACGCTTCCGCACCCATTGAGATCGTAGCCCGCAAGCTGGGAAACCTCCGCTTTCCAAGCCTCTGAGCGCAGAAGCTTCAGAAAGTCCTTTCCGACCTTGCTCCTTAAAAAGCTTCTGTCGCAGGCGAGGAAATAGACCTCGCGCGACAACGCAATGAAGTCGAGATCGGCCTCGGCGGCAACATTGGCCAGGCAAATCCCAGCGTCAGCCTCGCCCTGCGAAATCATGCCGGCGACGTCGACATGCGAGGCGGCAAGCTTCTTACACAACACGATGTCTTCGGGCACCATGCCGCTTGCGTGAAGCAGATCCTCAAAAAGAACGCGCGTGCCCGAGCCCTGGGCGCGCTGCGCATACCTTGCCTTCTTCAAGCTCACGTCAAGAAGCGAATGCAGTCCCAGCGGATTTCCCTTGGCCACAGCAATGCCCTGAATGCGCGTGCAGAAGCGGATGAGCTGCATGCCGTGCGGATCGAGATGCTTGCGAAACGTCTGCGCCGCCGCACTGTCGCCGCCCGCTCCCACGGGAAAATTAAAGCCGGTGACGAGCGTGCGTCCCTCGGCGAGATCCTCGAGTCCCCGCTCGCTTGAATTGAAATTGACGTCAAGAAAGAAGGGGCTGTCCAAAGCAAATTTCTTCAACGCCAGAACCACGACGTCCGGGCAGCCCGCAAACGTCACGATGGGACGGCTGTCGTCGAGAGCCCTGACGAAGGCTTCCTGTAGATCGGCGCGAAGCGCTTCAAGCTGCGGTTTGTAGCGCGCATGCACGCCTCGCACCGACAAAAGAAGCTTCTTGGAAAAAGCGGTGAGCTGTCCGGGCTTGCCGCGCCCGCGCTCAAGCAGAGGCTGTCCGATTTTGGCTTCCCAGGCCCGCAGCTCGTTCCATGCGTGGCGGTATGAGATGTCGAAATCGGCTTCGACGGCCGCGGCAAGCGAACCATGCCGCTCAACGGACTCAAGCAGATCGATGAGCCGGTTGCTGAGAATTTTTGCGCCGGGCGTGTCGCTGAGAAATTCGTACGAGAAATGAACTTGTCGCATGGACTTTTCACGCAGAAAACGGGAAGCGCAAGGCTTCGAGGTTGATCGATCCGTTCATAAAAGGCGGGCTTCCGAGAGACCATATATGAAAAATTTATCCATTTACGGCCCCTGAGATTGGCAATAAGATGGTTTTCCCCAGATCGATATAGATCAATCGATCATACCAAGGAGAGAAACAATGGAATCTAAAATTCAATTCTCGCGTCGCGACCTCCTGAAGTCGACGATGGCCGCCGGCCTTGCCAGTGCGGCTCCCGCACTAAGCACGACGGCTCAGGCCGCAGAAGGCGAAAAGAAGCTGCGTCCGCTGAGCGGCAAGATGACCTACGAAGAAGTTCGCAACCGCGCCCGCGAAATGATGATGCCGCGCTGCTACGTCTGCCCCGAGTGCAACGGCCGCGGCCCCTGCATCGGTCAGGTTCCGGGCTTTGGCGGCATGGGCGCCAACCGCGGCTTTCAGGCCAACTACGACTCTCTGGCTGCCGTGCAGCTCAACTCGCGCGTCGTGCACGGCGTGCACGTGCCTGACACGAGCATCGACTTCTTCGGCACGAAGATCTCGCTGCCCGTCATCGCTGCGCCGACCGGCGGCACCACCTACAACATGGGCGGCAAGCTCACGGAAGAAGAATTCGTGACCGCCATCTGCGAAGGCTGCACGAAGGCCGGCACGCTGGGCGCGGTGGCCGACGGCATCGGCGATCCCCTGCCGGTGTTTGAAAAGCGCCTCGACACGCTCAAGAGTCTCGGCTGCAAGGCCATCGTGGGCCTGAAGCCGCGTCTGAACAAGGACATCATCGAGCGCATGCGCCTTGCTGAAAAGGCAGGCGTCGTTGCGCTCACGATCGACCTCGACAGCGCCGGCCGTGCGGCTCGCGCCACCAAGGGGCAGACGGTGGAACCCAAGACGCTCGAACAGCTCAAGGAGCTCGTCAAGGCTAGCCGCCTGCCGCTGCTCTTCAAGGGCATCATGACGCCCGACGAAGCCGAGCTCTGCGTGCAGGCCGGCGCCGCCGGCATCGTGGTTTCCAACCACGGCGGCCGTACGCTTGCCGACACCCCGGGGACGGCAGCCGTTCTGCCCCGCATCGCCGACGTCGTCAAGGGCCGCTGCTTCATCATGGTCGACGGCACGGTCGCCCGCGGCACCGACGTTGAAAAGTACATCGCGCTCGGCGCTCAGTGCACCCTGGCCGGCCGCCACTTCGTGCGTGCCGCCCACGGCGGTCTTGCCGACGGCGTGAAGCTCTTTGCCGATCGTCTGCAGAGCGAGCTCGCGGTGGCCATGACGCTCACGGGTGCGCAGCGCGTGGCCGACATCAACCGCAAGATGATCGTGATGCCCAAGGCCTGATCCGGCTGACGGCTCCCAATCGGCGGATCGCCTGCGGTCTTTTGAAATCCGCAGCGATCCGCTGCATTCGATTGCAGAAGGTTCGAGATGAAAAAACTTGAGTTTCTGGCATGCCTGACGCTGCTCTTTGCGGGCTGTGCGACGGTCTCGGCTGCTCCCGTGGCGCCGATCCATCAGGCCAAGGGTCTCACCTGCGAGAACTGCCACACGCAGATGCCGCAGGCCGATTACGCCAAGTGCCTCGCCTGCCACGGCGGCAAGGAAGCCCTGGCCAAGTCCAACCCGCAGCACGCCGCGCTCAAATCGGGCGACGTCCCCTGCAAGGTTTGCCACCAAGGGCACCAATAGCCGCCTGCTGCACCTGCAGCATGAATCACAAACGAAGCCAACAGCAGCGGATATCGATCCGCTCGCTGAAGGAAAGACCGCCGCAAGGAAAGGCCTCGCGCAGAAAGACGTCTGCTCACTGCCCTTCCTTGCGGCGGTCTTGCTTTTTTTTGTGCTCTCCCGGACAAGGACGCTTCGTCCCTGATCCGGGATTCGAAAACTTCAAACGTCTGAAGCCGCCCTCAGGAAGAAACAGCTCTGCGGCTCAGCTCTTCACCCGCGATCAAGCCGCTTGCGATGACGTCGCACAACCGCGTCGAGATGCTGCCGCAGGCGGCGCCGACGGCCATCAGCCCGTTGATCGGCTGTCCGGTCAGATGGCTCAGCACGCGAAACCGCGCATCCACCTCAAGTCCGCCTTCTGTCTTGAACCGCACGGGCCAGCAGGGCCGGGCTATGTAGACCGGCCCCTTGAGCGCGCGAAAAAGAACGTCCTTGCGGCTGAACTCAGAGTCGCCCTTTCCGGCTGCCGCGTCCCCGGCAATGGTCTCCAGCGTGCGGCGCAGTCCTGCCGGATCAACGCCCGCTGCACGTGCAGCTTCCTCGACGGTCTCACCGCGCACGAGACCGCCGGAGGCGAGAATCCCCTCATAGTTCCAGCGGCGGCGGTTCGGTCCTTGAAAGGTTTCCTCGTCAAAGACGACATAGGCGCCGTCGATCTGCTGCCGGAAGCATTCGAGCGCGCAGCCCGCATAGCGCGAGGCGTGCTCGTTGCAAAAGCGCCGTCCCTTCTGATCGACAAGATAGGCCGTGTCGGTATCAAAGAGAATCCACGACACGCTTTTTTGTCCGGCACGCGGCGCGGCATAGAGCTTTGGCATCGACTCCATGTCTTCGACGGCCGCGCCGATTCTCATGCCCATCACGATGCCGTCGCCATCGTGCCCGGGCGGCACGCCCTCGCCGATAGCAGTAAAGCCCTGCGGGATGTCGGCCCAGACGCGCTTGTAGCGGCGCATGAGCTTCATGTTGTCTGAAAAGCCGCCCGTAGCCATCACGACGGTGCGGGCACGGATGTCAAACATCTCGCCGCCCTTTCTCACCTTTGTGCCGACAACGCGCACCAAACCGTCGGCATCGGTCTGCGTGAGCAGCTCAATGGCCGCAGCATCGGTTTCCACACGCACGCCGAGGCGCTTGAGCTCTGCGAGCATGGCCTGCGCGAACTTCGGCATGGACTGGGGCTTGGAGGGCAGCAAGAACGGCTGATTCGGATTGATCGGTTGAAATTCGACGCCAAAGGATGTCAAAAACTCCACAACCTTGGGAGAAAACTCCGCGCAACGCCGCAGGACGGCCGGATCATGCTTGAAGATGCCCGAATAGATGGGCGACATCGGCATGTTGTCGCGAACCTTGGAAAGCGGCTCATCCGTCAAGCCCCGCTCCATCAGCTTCCAGTAGGCCTCAAGCCCCGCCTCGCCCTTGAAGTTCTGCGCCTCATGCTCGCGGCTTCTGGCCGAGACAATGATGCCCGCCGACAGAATACCGTCGCCGCCGCAGTAGGCGCGCTTTTCGATGAGCATCGTTCGTGCGCCCGAGCGGGCGGCGCAGACCGCAGTCACCAGGCCGGCAAAGCCGCCGCCGATGACAAGCACGTCGGCCGCCTCGGCCGAAGACTTCTGTTGAGAATCCTCAAGCGCCCAGGCGGCGTTTGCCGCAAGCGTCTGCGCGGCCGCAGGCAGGAGCGCCGTCTTGATCAAGTCCCTTCGCTTCATGACGGCTCCCGGACTAGCAGCCCTTCAGGCAGCATGCGGGCGATTTTCATCGGCTTGCAGTACCAGCTTGCGCAGTCCTCCCGACGAAGCGGATCCTTTGCCAACAGCGCCTGCAGCGCTTCTTCGGAATCAACCTTTGCGATCAACATGCCGCCCGAACGATCGTCATAGGCGGCAAAAAGCACGATGTCGCCGTGATCAAAATACTGGTTCAGGTAGGCAAGGTGCGCCGGCAGCAGGGGTGCCGCCTTCTGCGGATCATGGATGGTGACGTCAACAAGGAAATGCATGATTTTTACGCTCCGACCTGTTCCAGCAATTCAACAAGACGCGCGGCATGGCGTCTGGCTTTTTCCTCAATATGCGTCTTCACCTCGGGCGCATGCACGCCCTCGATGTAGCTTGCGCCCGTCATCCACACCGACCCCACGACGTCCATGCTGCACAGCCGCGCCGTCTGCAGAATCGGCGGCAGAAACGCCTCAATCGGCCAGCCCATGGCGCCGCCCTCGACGTATTGCTCGGCATCGGCGCCGGCCGTGAGCGAAATGATCACCGTCTTGCCCTTGAGAGCCGTACCGCCCGAGCCGAAGGCAAAGCCGTAGGTGAGCACCTGCTCAAACCACGTCTTCATGACGGCAGGCACCGTGTACCAATAAAGTGGAAACTGCCAGACAAGGACATCAGCCCCGGCTAGCGCCTTTTGTTCGGCAGCGACGTCAAAGCCGCCCGCGCCGCAGAGTCTGCTCAACACACGAACCTGCGCCCGGGGGCGGCTTTTGAGAAACGCGTCAAGGATCGCGCCCCCGGCAAGCGAGTGCTCCGGATCGGGATGTCCACAGATCACCAATACGTTGGCCATGATTTTTTCTCCCTTAAAAGTAAGCCCAAACGTCCATCCGCAAAAGGACTTTTTATATTTTTTATCTATTTTTGCTTCAAATCATCAACAAATCCATCGTTTCATTGCTTGTTTTCTTCAATCAAACCGCATTGCAGCAACCTCTCCCTGCATTCTTTTGGAAGCAGAAACGGGCGTCTCTCTTTGGGAGCCGTGCGGGCCCCGATCCGTCTGCCGGGCAAAAAAGACCGCTGCAAGCAAAGTCCTTGCGCAGGAAAATTTCTGCACACGGCCTTTTCTTGCAGCGGTCTTCTTTGGCGGGAATCATTGAGGCGAAGGCAGTTGGTTCGCCCTCACCTCGACATGTCAATCGTCCAAAGACAATCCGGCAATCAGATCTCGAACGTTCCCTTGACGACGATTTCGCCCGAACGCATCATCTGCCGTCCCTTGGCAAAGACGTGCACGAGCTCCATGTTCTCGTCAAAGAGATTGAGGTCGGCGCAGGCGCCTTCCTTGATCTCACCCTTGCCCTCAAGGCGCAGCGCCTTGGCGGCGTTGGTCGAGACGATCGGCAGCGCCGTCGTCATCGGCACACCCAACTCGCCCACGAGACGCTTGAAGTCGCGCAGGTTGCAGGCAACGCCGCCCACGCCGAGGCCGATCATCTCGCCCTTTTCGTTAAAGCGCGGCACCGAGCCGTGGCCGTCGGAGCTCATCGTGATGTGATCGGGCGCCACGCCCGCCTTGAGCGCTTCGGCCACGCCGTTGGCGGGCGTGCCCACGGCGCAGGAGCCGCCCGTGGTGATGTCCACGTAGCCGCCGGCGAGACCGAACTTGATGGCGCCTTCGAACACCTTGATGTCGCGGGCGCAGTGCGTCGGACGAATGTGCTGGATCGGGAAGCCCTTCTTGACGATGTCAAGGAACATGTCGAAGGGACCGACGATGTTGCCCAGGTGAATGTGCAGCACGCCAAGCTTGCCCGCCACCATGGCGCCCACACGGATCTGCGTAAGAAGCCGCAGCACCTCTTCCTCGGTTGGGAAGCTCGAGCGGTGGTCGCCCATGGCGATCTTCACGCCGAGCACTTCGGGCACGAAATAGAGATCGTCGCGCACGCAGCTCGTAAGCGTCGTGGGCGGATACGCGTAGTTGCTCGTGTACATCCAGGCCGAAACGCCTTCGGCCTGCAGCGCGCGCACCTTGCCCAGCAGGTTGGGAATCGAGCGGCTTGAGCCGTCGGTACCAGAGACGCCCACCACGCTCGTGGTGCCGCAGGCGATGAGCTCGGAGAGAACGAGCTCGGGCGTGCGGGTCTTGGGGCCGCCCTCGCCGCCGCCGCCCGTGACATGAATGTGCTGATCGATGAAACCCGGGGTCATGATGAGTCCCTTGGCATCAAGCGTTTCCAGTCCTGGCATCGTCACCGTCAGATCCTTGCCCACGGCGGCGATCTGCTTGTTGACGATGAGAACGTCGCACGTCCCGAGATCCTGCGGGGCGTAGACATGTGCATTTTTAATGAGCAGAGCCATTTTCAGATTTTCCTTCTGCAGGGGTTAGAGGAACACGAGCGAGGCCGCCACGTTGACGACCATGCCGAGAATCATCACCGGTATCGTACGACGGATGAGTTCAATCGGGGTGAGCCCCGAGATGCCCGAGACGGCGATGATGACGCCCGAAATCGGACTCATCGGCCGCGCCAGACTTGCGGCAAGCTGCACGGGAATGACCAGGGCCATCGTGTTGTAGCCCACGCTTGCCGCGGCCTCGGGAAGAAGCGGCGAGAAGGCAAAGAAGGCCGAGTTGCCCGAGCCAGTGACGATCGTCGCTACCACCATGATCGCCATCATCACAAAGAGCATGAGCGCCAGGCCCATACCTTCCTGCGAAGCGGCAAGTGAAATCAAGGTCGAGATGCCTCCCACCTTGGTGAGGCCCACGGCAAAGAGCTCGGCGCAGACGATGAGGCTCACCGTCGAGATGAAGACCTGTCCCATGCCCTCGAAGAAGGACTTCATGTCGGCGCAGCACTGCTTGAAGGTGCGCCGCGTGCACAGATCCACCACAAACGCAATGAGAATCGAGACGACGATCGCGGTCACAAGCGAAAGCTTCACGCCCGCGTAGACCATGGGCGAAAAGACGATGAGCAAAAAGAGCGGCAGCACGGGAAGAATCGCGTAGTGTGCGGGACCCGCGCCGGCAAAAGCGTCCTCGGTCTTGCCGGAGGTCTCTCCGCTCGGAGTGTCGGCAATGCCGCGTGCGGCTTCGCGGCGGTCAAACCAGCGCTGCACGAGGAAGTGTCCGATCGCCACGGCGAGCATCACGCAGATCGCCACCGGAATCTGTCCGGTCACGAAGTAGGTGACGACGTCGGTCTGCAGCAGATCGGCCGCGCGCATCGCGTTCGAGGAGCTCGGACCGAGGTCCAGACAGCAGGTCGAGCCGATCACGGCCGCAGCGGCCGCCCGGCGCACGCCAAGCGACACCAAAAGCGGATAGACGCTAGCCATGAGCAGCAGTCCCAGACCCACGGCCGAGTTGATGAAGAGCGCCATGGTCTGCCCCACGAGATACGTTACGCCGAGCAGAAGGTACGGCGAGCGGATCGCCGCCAGGGGCTTGATGCAGAGCTTGACGAGCGCCTTCGAAGCGCCGAGCTTGTTCATGTAGTAGGAAAAGCCCGCGATCGCCATGATGTTCAGGCCCAGGCCGCCGAGACGGCTCTTCATCAGATCAGTCAGTGCCTGCGCAAGGTCAAAGCCAACGAAGTTAGTGGTGGTCTTGGGGCTGACGGGGGGATTGCCCATCATCGCGCCGATGATCAGCATCACGAGGCCGATCAGCAGCAGCATGACGGGCGGGTAGTAGTTCTTGATGACGAAGTACGCGATTGCAACGACGGCAATGAGCGTACAGATGACGCCTAGCATTTTCTTGTCCTCCTTTGGTGTGGCAAGAGAGGGGGACGGCGCAAGCCTCTTTACTGCAGTCTGCCGCTTCTTTTTTGGGAACTTTCATGCACCGCAACGGCGCATGGCGGCGGCTCATCCGCGAACGCTGAAGATCAGATTCGTTTGTAAAGGCGCCCCGTCCGGCACTCTCTGGTGGCGACGCTCAGAAAAGGTGCAGCATAAGCACCTTTTTAGTGCGTTCCCCCTAGATGCTACTCCGTCGGGAGATCGTTACGGTATTGCCAAAACAACACCGCCCCGCCTTAGTCCTTGCGGTTTTCCCTCACCCCCTCCCCCGCTCCTTCCCTAGTTTTACTCAATGGCAGACCCTTGCCCATTTTTGGCAAAAACGCCCGCCGCGCGTGCGGCCTTCCTCCAAGCACACTAAAGTGCGCTTTTGCAGCGAAAATCACCGGGATGCGCCGGACGTCTTGACGCCGTCGCGCTTTGACGGCAAACGGCGCATTCCCTTTCCCTTTGCCCCTTTTTCACGCATGAACTCCTCGCTAGCCGAGCTTTTTATCGATTCGTTCTGGCAGATCCTGCTGCCGGGGCTCACGGCGACGATTCCGCTCACGGCGATCGCCTTTTCGCTCGCGCTCGTCATCGCCGTGATCGTGGCGCTCATCCAGTACGCCAAGGTGCCGGTTTTAAAGGACCTTGCCCGGTTCTACATCTGGGTCACGCGCGGCACGCCGCTTCTGGTGCAGCTCTTCATCGTCTTCTACGGCCTGCCGCACGCGGGCGTGCTCATTCATCCCTTTACGGCGGCCGTGATCGTCTTTTCCATCAACGAGGGGGCCTACTGCGCCGAAACGATGCGCGCGGCGCTTGAGTCGGTTCCTGCCGGGCAGCTTGAAGCGGGCCTCACAAGCGGCATGACGTACCTGCAGACGATCCGGCGCATCGTGCTGCCGCAGGCCTTCCGGGTCGCCTTCCCGACGCTTGGAAATTCGCTCATCGCAATGGTGAAGGACACGTCGCTTGCGGCCAACATCACCGTCACCGAAATGTTCATGACGACGCAGCGCATCGTGGCGCGCACCTATGAGCCATTGCTTCTCTATGTTGAGGTGGGGCTCATCTACCTCATCTTCTGCACCGTGCTCACGCGGCTTCAGAGCTGGGGCGAAGCGAGGCTGCGCACTTATGTACGCCGCTAAGGTGCGTCGCTAAGGTACGTTGATAAAAAAGGAATCGCGACATGCTTTTGGAAGTCACGGGCCTCAAGGCCTCCTACGCCCGCCGCGAAGTGCTCCACGGCATTGATCTTGCCGTGGACAAGGGCGACGTCGTGGCCGTCATCGGCCCCAGCGGCTCAGGGAAAACGACGCTTCTGCGCACGCTCAACTTTCTTGAGCCCGCCGACGCGGGAAGCCTCTTCTTTGCCGGTGAAAGCCATGACATGGCGCACATGAAGCACGCCGACATTCTTGCCATCCGCCGGCGGACGGCCTTCGTGTTTCAGAACTACAACCTTTTTCTCAACAAGACGGCGCTGGAAAACATCACCGAAGGGCTCGTCGTCGGCCGCGGGATGAATAAGGACCAGGCGCGCGAGCGCGCCCTGGCGCTTTTGTCGCGCTTTGGGCTCTCCGGGCGCGAGGACGCCTACCCGAGCGAGCTCTCGGGCGGCCAGCAGCAGCGCGTGGCGATTGCCCGGGCGCTTGCCCCCGAGCCCGACATCGTCTATTTCGACGAACCGACATCGGCCCTTGACCCCGAGCTCACGCGCGAGGTGCTCGAAATCCTGCGCACGCTCGCGCACGAAGGGCTCACGATGATCGTCGTCACCCATGAGCTTGCCTTTGCACGCGGCATCGCAAGCCGCGTGCTCTTCATGGAGGAGGGCACGGTCATCGAGCAGGGTGCGGCCGACGACCTCTTCAGCCACCCCGCGCAGCCTCGCACGGCCCAGTTTTTAAAGACGCTTTCCTAACGCTTTTCATCCTTTCCGCGCCCGGCACAGCGCCGGTGCAGAAATTTTTAAGGACATCACGCACATGCTCACGACCAAGCGACTCTTTTTGAAACGCACGCTTTTTGCGGCTCTTGCCTGCACGGCCGCGGCCGGCCTTCTTTCGGGCTGCTCAAAGGACGAGGGCGCCTCGGGTGCGGCCTCCTCCCAAGCCGCCGCAAGCGCGCAGAGCGATGCGGTCGATCTTCTTTCCCGCATCAAGGCGCGCGGCGTCGTCACGATCGCCATGGAAGGCACCTGGTCGCCGTGGACCTTTCATGATGCCAAGGGCGAGCTCACGGGCTTTGACGTCGCCGTCGGCAAAGCCCTCGCCCAGGCAATCGGCGTCAAGGCCGAGTTCATCGAAGGCAAGTGGGGCGGGCTTCTCGCGGGGCTTGACGCGGGCCGGTACGATCTCATGATCAACGGCGTCGGCATCACGCCCGAGCGCCAGCGCGCCTACGACTTCTCAACGCCCTACGCCTTTGACCGCGTAGCCGTGATCGTCAACAACGATCGCAGCGACATGAAGACGATGGCAGACCTCAAGGGCAAGCACACCGCCAACACGATCTCAAGCACCTATGCCGAGACGGCCGAAAAGGCGGGCGCCAAGGTGACGGGGGTCGACGACCTCAACCAGACCTTTGAGCTGCTGCGAGCGCGGCGCATCGACGCCACGCTCAATTCCGAAGTGACCTACGCCGACTACATGCGCGCGCATCCGGATGCGGGCATCAAGATCGCCTTCTTCGTGCCCGAGGCGGGCGAAATCGGCATCCCGCTCAAGAAGGGCGCGGATACGGCAAGCCTGCGCAAGGTGGTCGACGACACGATCAAGGCGATGCGCGACTCGGGCGAACTCTCGCGCCTCTCGAAAGAGTTCTTCGGGATCGACATCACGACCAAAAATTAAGCCGCTTCCCCTTTGATCAGAAGAAGCAGCTTCTCGGGCGGGGCGTCTGACGGCAGACGCCCATTGAGGTCCATCTCCCTTGATCTCAAACCGTCAGAAGCCTTCAGAGCCCATCAGGCCCAATCAGGGCCTGATGGTCGTCAGGGACTTCAGGCCTTCCGGTCTATTGATTGATTTTCTTGAGCCACGCCTTCACGTCATCGGCCGCGCCGCTCGCCTGCGAGCCCGGCACGTAGAAGTACTCGCCCACCTCGGCCTTCGGGCAGAGCTCGCGGATGCGCGAGAGCGCCCCTGCGGGCGACGAGCTTCCCGACGTGATGAAGGGATAGACGCGCTTTCCCGCCAGGTTGTGGTCCATCAGGAAAGTGGCCATCGGCACCGAGAGGCTTCCCCACCAGTAGGGGCTTCCGAGAAAGACCACGTCAAAGCCCGACAGATCGGGAATCGTCGTGCTGAGCTCGCGGCGGGCCTTGCGGCGCACTTCGCTGCGGGCGATGTCGGTCATGTCGCCGTAGGAGGCGGCGTAGGGGTCCTTGACGTCAATGCGAAGAACCCGTGCGCCCGTTTCCTTGGCAATCACCTCGGCAATCGCCTCGGTGCTTCCCGTGCGCGAGTAGTAGATGATGATCGCCTTTGCGGGGTCAACGGCGGCCGCTGCGGCAGGCGCGGCGGCGCTCAAGCCAAAGGCTGCTGCGGCGCCGCCCGCGGCAGCGCCCTTTAAGAAAACGCGTCGAGAGATCGTCATGATGTCCAAAGCCTCTCTTGTGAAAATGTGACCAACGAAGGAAATCGGAAAAACCAGGGAAAAAGCGGGAACGCGTAGGAAGGACGTGCACCTGCTGCACCCTTTTCTCCTGCTCACATCCTGCGCCGTTTTGCCGCCCGATCCGAAACCGATCGTCGCAAAACATTGCCTCGTCGTTGAAAGCGACGGCAATTACCTGTCTTCCGCGCGGCGAAATTCCACCGGCTCGCCGCCGCTGGCGGCAAGCGCACGGCATCCTTCTTCGCTCAGGCGCCCGAGCGGCACCAGGCTTTCGGAAAAGCGAAAGTCGCGCACGAACACCGCCAAATTCCCCCAGGGAATGTAGTAGGTGAGGTCGCACGTCTTCGGCGTCGTGTGCGTGGGGGCTCCGCCCACCTTGAGCTTGGGATTGAGATAGGCAATGCGCTCGGTGCCCGCATAGTCGTCAAATTGAAGCGTCAACGGCAGTCGAGCCGCAAAGCTGCGCGCGGCGTCGTTGTCGTTGAGCGTAACCTGATGCACGGCGTTGCCGATGCGCATTTCAACCGTCTGCGCCATCACTTGGCCTCCAAAGAAAAGTGTCAGAAAAACTGCTGCAAGGCCTGCGCCCGCAGAACAAATCAAAAAACGTTGTCGACTCATCGTCGCCGCCTCATCGAAAAAAAAACAGCGAAAACCACGCTCCGGCCCAGCCTGCAGCAGACTTTGCGCTGCAGGCAGGGCACCCTGAAAGGTCATCGTCGGCTAGCTGTGGTCGATCTGGCTTTCGGTGTGCGGATCGGCGCGATGTCCCATGAGGTCGATCGCCAGAAACGCCTCGTCAAATCGCTTCCAGTCCTCGGCCGAGAGGTTCACGTCGACTGCACCCAAAAAGTCGTCGAGATGCGCCGGATTGGTCGTGCCGGGAATAGGCGCAATCGTCTCGCCGCGGCTCAGAATCCAGGCAAGGACAAACTGCGCGGGCGTGCAGCCCGAGTCCTTGGACCACTTCGCCACCAGCTCCACGAAGGGATAGTTGTGGCGCATCGCCTCGGGCGTGAACTGCGGCAGCGTCGAGCGCCGGTCGCGCGAGCTGAACGTCGTCTCGGGCGTGATGTTTCCGAGCGGAAAGGCGCGGCACAAGGGGCAGTAGGGCACAAAGCCGATTCCGAGCTCCTTGAGCGTGGCAAAGGTCTTCGTCTCGGGCTCGCGCCACCAGACGCCGTACTCGGACTGCAGCGCCGTAAGCGGCGTGACGGCATGCGCGCGGCGGATGCTGCGGCTGCTTGCTTCCGACATGCCCCAGTGAAGCACCTTGCCCTCGCGCATCAGGTCGCCCACGACGCCTGCGACCTCCTCGACGGGCACCTGCGGGTCGACGCGGTGCTGATAGAGCAGATCGATGTGGTCGGTCTTCAAGCGCTTCAGCGACCCCTCGACCGCGCGGCGGATATGATCCGGCCGGCTGTTGAGCTCCGTGGGACGCCCTTCCTCGACGCCGAAGCCGAACTTCGTGGCGATCACGACCTTGTCGCGCACCGGGGCAAGCGCCTCGCCCACCCACTCTTCGCTCGTGTGCGGCCCGTAGACCTCGGCCGTATCGAAAAACGTCACGCCCGAGTCGTAGGCCCGGCGGATGAGGTCGATCATGTCGGCCTTTTCATAGTGCCCGCCGTAGTAGCCCACCATCGGCAGGCACCCCAGGCCAATGGCCGACACCTCAAGCTTTCCCAGGTAGCGGCGCGCCGCAAGATGCCGCACGGGTGCATGCCGGCTGAGGCGGCCGGAAGCGGAAGCGGCGGAGTCCGCAGCGGCCGCGGCGCGCCCGATGCCCGCGGCCGAGGCAACTGCTGCGGCGCCCGCAAGCGCCAGAAAGCGGCGGCGGTTCAGTTCCATCATTCCCAGGCTGGCAGCCGAAGGTGCATTGTCGTTTCGCATGTCAAATCTCCCAACGTCTTTGAAGTCTTCGCGATGTGCTTTGTTTCTCTTTGTCGGGTTTTCTTGGCCAAGGAAAGTCCGGGAGGAAGAAGCTCTCGGTTGCGCCTCAACCGCACTCCAGCGACGATGCCGATGGCTTCCTGCTCTTGGTGAGCATGGTAAAAGCGCGCCTTTAATAATTCAAATATCAAATACTCATATTGATTTATAATTTTTTCATATAAGAAAACGTCAAGGCCCGTACCCGGCTTGCGCAGGTCTGTTCAGACGTTGCTCAGACTCTTTCGCAGCGCAACCCTGCAGGATCAGGCAAGCATTTGCCGCAGCCCGAGCAAAGAGGCCGGGGCGGGCATTTGTACAATCACAACAACGGCAACGGAGAGCGGCAACGGAAAACAGCTGGAGGCGGCCTCATGCCGGGGCTGCCGCTTTGCCGGTTCTCAGACAGCGGGAGAAACGTCCTCATGGATCTCAAGAGCCTTCGCTATTTCGTCGAAATCGCACGGCAAAAGAGCTTTACGGCCGCAGCCGAAAAGCTTTTCGTGACGCAGCCCACGCTGAGCCGCCAGATCGCCGACCTTGAAGACGAGCTCGGACACAAGCTCTTTGACCGCTCCACGCGCCGCATCGAGCTCACCGAAAAGGGCATCTACCTCTTTCGGCAGGCGCAGGCGATTTTGTCTCTCGTTGAAAAAACAAAGCTTGAGGCGATGTCCTCGCAGGATCTTGCGGGCGACCTGACGATCTCTGCGGGCGAGACGCCCGCCATGGAGATCGTGGCGCAGGCAACGGAGCGCTTTCGCGCCTCGCACCCGCTCGTGCGCTTTCATCTTCTGAGCTCCAACGCCCAGACCACGGCCGAGTCGCTTCGCATGGGCATTGCCAACTTCGGCGTCTTCAATCAGCCCGCCGACCTTGAGGGGTTCGAGTACGTCACGCTGCCGCAGCAAAACCGCTGGGGCGTGCTCACGCGCCGCGACGGGCCTCTGGCGGGCCGCACCTCGGTCTCGCCCAAGGATCTTGAGAACCTCCCCCTTTACTTTTCCAAGCAGCAGCTCATCCGCAGCCGCATGGCGGGCTGGCTCAACTATCCCTTCGAGCGCCTCAACATCGTGGGGAGCTACAACCTCCTCTACAACGCCTCGCTCATCGTGCGCGCAGGCGGCAACGCCATCTGCATCGACGGCATCACGCGCCCCGACGACGAAATCGCGTTTCTGCCCTTTGCGCCCGCCTTCAAGACCGACGTGGTCTTCGCGTGGCCTGCCGCCGCCCCCAGGCGCATCCTCACCGAGGAGTTCCTGAAGACCCTGCGCACGCTCATCAGCGACGAGCGCCGCACGAGCGGGGCAAGCGAATAGGCCGATGGGGCAATGGGGCCGATGCGGCCGATGGGGCAAACAGGGCAACCGGGGGTATTGGTGAAAAAGCGACGCCTGCGGCGGACGCACCCCTCCCTGATAGGCCCTTAAGCACTTTCTCCCAGAACTTATGTACGAGCTCAAAGGTTGTGCACGAAAAGCTTGTCACCTTCCTTCGGGCGATGCGCCATCTGTTTTCCTATTGGCACAATGAATGCCTAAGCCCGCGGTCCCGGCAGCGCCGTCTGCGGGCCTCGCCCGGGCGGGTTCGCCGCCCGCGGACGAGGATCAAGGAAAAGAGAGAGATTCAGAATTTTTTCGGGAGAAAACAACACCATGCCGATCAATCGTCGCGATCTGTTTCGTGCCGCCGGCGCTAGCGCCGGTGCGATGTTTCTTGCGGGCTGCGCGGCCAAGGCGCCTGCAGCCGCAGCCGAGTCCGAAGCCTTCGTCGTGCCGCCCTTCGTGGCGCCCACGGCCGACAAGCCTCTGCATCTGAGCTTTAACGAAAACCTGCTCGGCATGAGCCCCAAGGCGAAGAAGGCCGCCATGCAGGCGCTCGCCGAATCCTCCTACTATCCGTTCGTCGCCTGCGAGCAGATGCGCAAGGCCTGCGCGGCCTTCATGGGCGGCAAGCCCGAGAACATCATGCTCTCGCACGGCTCGGCTGAGTCGATTCGCGCGAGCATCGAGTCGCACATCACGCCCGACACGGTGCTCTTCGTGCCGGCGCTCACCTACAGCGACGGTGAAGACACGGCCGTCAAGAACGGCGTCAAGGTCATCAAGGTGCCGATGGGGCCGAAGTGGTCGATCGACGTCGACGCCATGCGCAAGGCCGTCGCCGCCCACAAGGGCCACTCGATCGTGTACTTCGTCAACCCGAACAACCCCACCTCGACGATCGCCGACTGCGCCAAGCTCGTTGCCTGGATCCGCAGCCGTCCGCGCAACACGTTCTTCGTGATCGACGAGGCCTATGCCGAGTACGTGACCGATCCGTCCTTCATCTCCTGCAAGACGCTCGTTGACGAAGGCTTTGACAACGTCTGCGTGCTGAAGACCTTCTCGAAGATCTTTGCCATGGCGGGTCTGCGTCTGGGCTTTGCCTACGCCGCCCCCGAAGTGATCAAGACGATCCGCAAGCAGGTGGCCTACGACGTGATGATCAACATCGTCGCCATCCGCGCGGCGCTTGCCGAAATCGACGACAAGGTCTTCATCGAGACGAGCCGCAACGAAAACTCCAAGGCCCGCGGCATTCTCTTTGCCACGCTCGACGAACTCGGCATTGAGTATCTCCCGAGCCAGACGAACTTCGCCTTCATGAACCTCAAGGCGCCGCTCAAGCCCTTTGCCGACCGCATGTTGAAGGAGCGCCACATCCTCGTGGGCCGTCCCTTCCCGCCTGCCGTCGAGTGGTGCCGCATCTCGCTCGGCACGGCCGACGACATGAAGTTCTTCTGCGAAGCGCTGCGCGACTTCAGAAAGAACGGCTGGGTCTAATCTCCCGGCCCTGACTCCGGCGCCCGCTTCAAAGAAGCCGCGCGCCGGGTCGGTTGAATGCTGAAAAACGGCGCCCTTTGCCTTGCGTGCAAATCCATGTGCACAAGGCAAAGGGCGCCGTCTTGTTGTGGGTTCCGGTTGTGGGTTCGTGCGCTTGCGCAGAGCTTTCCCGAAGCCCGGAAGTCCCTAGCCGCGCTCGTCGCTGGCAGGCACCGGCTCCGCAAAGAGGTCTCGCATGGGTCCTGCCGCCGCACGGGTCTCGATCAGTCCGAAGTGGCGGTAGGCCGCAGGCGTCGCCACACGTCCGCGGGGCGTTCGCTGCACCAGTCCCTGCTGGATGAGATAGGGCTCGACCACGTCTTCCAGCGTATCGCGGTCTTCGCCCAGGGCGCTTGCGAGATTGTCGATGCCCACGGGCCCTCCCGCGAACTTCTCCATGATCGTGAGCAAAAACTTCTGATCAACCGCATCGAGTCCCATGCCGTCGACGGCAAGCATGCGCAGAGCCGCATCAGCGATTTCGGCGGTGATGAGCCCGTCGTGGCGCACCTGCGCGTAGTCGCGCACGCGCCGCAAAAGACGATTTGCGATTCGCGGCGTTCCGCGCGAGCGGCGCGCAATCTCAAGGGCGCCCGCGTCTTCGATCGCGACCTTCAGAAGCCTGGCCGAGCGGCGCACGATGTGCGCGAGATCCTCGGTGCTGTAGAACTGCAGCTGACTGATGATGCCAAAGCGCGCGCGCAGGGGGTTGGTGAGCGACCCCGCGCGGGTCGTGGCGCCGATGAGCGTAAAGGGCGGCAGATCGAGCTTGATCGAGCGCGCCGCCGGTCCTTCGCCAATCATGATGTCGATCTGATAGTCCTCAAGCGCCGGATAGAGAATTTCCTCGACCACCGGGCTCAGGCGATGGATTTCGTCGATAAAGAGCACGTCGTTGCGCTCAAGGTTTGTGAGAAGCGCCGCCAGATCGCCCGGGCGCTCGAGCACCGGGCCCGAGGTCTGCCGCAGGTTGACGCCCATCTCGCGGGCCACGATGTGCGCAAGCGTCGTCTTGCCCAGGCCCGGCGGCCCGAAGAGCAGCAGGTGGTCCAGAGGCTCGCCTCGCTGGCGGGCCGCCGTAATGAAGACCTCAAGCTGCTCGCACACCGCGGGCTGGCCCACGTAGTCGGCAAGACGCTCCGGGCGCAGGGCGCGGTCCACATTGTCTTCATTGGGGCTGTTGCTCGTGGCGGCAACGACGCGTTCGACGGATTGCATGAATAAAGCGGTTCAAAAGAAGCAAAAAAGACTTCATCAAAACGTGGGCGGCACACACATCGGGCGGCCGCGGCCGCCCGCTTTTCGTGCGCTACTTGCTCATCGATTTTAAGGCCTCGCGGATGCCGTCACTCACCGAAATATCCTCGGGCAGGCGCTTGGCGGCGGCAAGGGCCTCGCGCTCGGAGTAGCCCAGCGCAATGAGGGCGCTCACGACGTCGGTGCGCGCGTCGTTTGCAGTGGTGCCCAGCGTCACGCCCGTGAGGTCAGCGCCGATCTTGCCCTTGAGCTCGAGCACGAGCCGCTCGGCCGTCTTCTTGCCGATGCCGGGCACGCGGGTGAGCATGGCCGTATCCTGCATGCTGATCGCCTGCGCGAGCATCTCCACGCTCATGCCCGAGAGAATCGAGAGCGCTGTGCGCGCACCAATGCCCGAAATACGGATCAAGAGCCGAAAGGCCTCGCGCTCGCCCGCGGTAAGAAATCCGTAGAGAAGCTGCGCGTCCTCGCGCACCACGAAGTGGGTGAGAAGCGTCACCTCGCCGCCCACGTCGGGCAGGTTGTAAAAGCTTGACATCGGCACGTCGATTTCGTACCCGACGCCGTGCACGTCGACAAGAATCTGCGGAGGGTTCTTTTCAAGAAGCCTGCCTTGAATGCGGCCGATCATGATTGTGCTGTTCCTTTTGTCGTGATTGAATCCGAATGCGCCTCAAGGCGCGCAGGCGCCCCGGCCGCATCCGGTGTGGTGTTTTCGTCGGTTAGTCGGGCTGGGCAAGCGCCCCGCGTCCTACGGCAAGCTGCTCCCAGGCGCTGCGGCCCGTGCGGCGCCGTGCGGGCTTTAAGCGCTGCAGCGCCGCAGCGGCCGACTCGCCTGTCATCTGCGAGAGATGCACGGCGTGCGCACAGGTGACGGCGCACGCCAGCGCATCGGCCGCGTCGGCCTGCAGGTCGCCGCGGATTCCCAGAAGCTTCTGCACCATCATCTGCACCTGCTCCTTCGTCGCCCGGCCCGTGCCCACGACGGCGTTCTTGATTTCGCTCGGGGTGTACTCGGCCACCTCCAGTCCACAAACGGCCGCGCAGGCAAGAGCCGCGCCGCGCGCCTGCCCCAAAAGCAATGTCGAGCGCGGGTTGACGTTGACAAAGACGATTTCCGCGGAGGCCATCGTGGGCTTTGTCTCCTCGATGATCCGCGCAAGCTCCCGGTGGATGATGCCGAGCCGTTTGCTGAGCATCCCCTTTTCGACGTGAATGCAGCCGGCCGTCACAAGCGTGAGCTTGTCGCCTGCGGCATCGATCACGCCGAACCCCGTGTGGTTCAAACCTGGGTCGATGCCGAGAATACGGGTAAAGGAGCTCATGTCGCAGGCAATGGGAAAGTGAGATGGGCTGCGCCGCAGGCGCAGGGCAATGAATTGATGATCGCGATTGTAGCCAAGGCCGTCCTGCACCATGAGCCCCGGAAAGCCCTTGATGTCAGCCGCCGATGCCGCCTCTGACGCCGTTGGCGGCGTTTTGTCGTGTCCGAACGGCTGGCTGTCAGTCCACGAGACCTGATGAGTGTCTTTTTTGCCCCACGTGCTGTCCCCGTCCTGTCCCCATCCTGTCCCTGTTGGGAGACCGGGCACTATGATGGGTCAGAAAGGCAAGACTTTTCAACTGCAAACGTTCGTTTTTGCAAAGGCAGGTTTTCCATGTTCGTCACCATCAGGAACAAGCGCGCCTATCTCTATTCGGACAAAGGGACGCTGCTCAAAAGCCTCGGTGCCTCCGGGGTCGTGAGCGCCGACTGCACGGACGACTACGCACTGCTTGTCTACGACTCGGGCAAGGCCGAGCTGCGCCGAACGCCCTCAGGCGTCCTGTTGCGCTCGCTCGTCTCAAAGGATGCCGTCGGCGGCAACATCAACGCCAACGAGATCGCACTGCGGCTCAGCAACGGCAAGACGCGGATTCTGCGGGTGCCGAGCGGCACGCTGATCCGCACGGTTTAGCCTCCGCCGCGTTCGCGGCGTTCGCGGCTTAGCCTCCCTCAGCGCCTTTTTCGCCACAGAGCATGCGCCGGTAGGAGTCTTTCAGCCGGCGCCGGCGGTTGACGGGGAGGCAAATTTGCTTTTTTCAAATGTTTAAGTACAATACCGATTCTCTCGACAAGAGAGGACAATCTGTACATGATCGCGCGGTTGGCTCAGTGGTAGAGCATCGCCTTCACACGGCGGGGGTCACTGGTTCGAATCCAGTACCGCGCACCACGATCACCATCAAGGCAGCTTCGAGCTGCTTTTTTGTTGTCTAAAAATTAGCCGCACGGCCCAATCAACGAATCTGCCGACACTGCCTTGCAGGAAGAGGCCGCCATCGCACACAAACGGCGCGATCCCCTCTAAAATAACGACCAAGCGTACCCCACACAGCTATGGCCTTTCGAGGTTATCTGCAACAGGTGGGGTCTTCTTTTATTCGGCGTCTGAAAAATTCTTTCCTCGCAGCGCCCCTCCCCCGATCAAAGCCGCTCTTCAGTCCCCGCTGAATCCCCTCTTCACCACATCACCTCCTGCGGCTGCCGCGCGTCCATCGTCGCGTTTCTTGCGTGTCTTGCGTTCCCCGCATTGCTTCTGCGGCTATTCCACTTTTTGGTTTCTTCTTCAAGACTCGACTGCGTGGCCGGCAAGCAACGGCGCGCCCGCAACGTTTGAGATTTTTGCGCCAAACTCTCAAAATGGAACAGGGATTCTCTCAAAACGGAACAGGTTCGTTTTGGTCTACCCTTTGGCTCCGATTTGGGTGGATCCCTGGCCTTTCTTCTTCTCGGGGGTGCCGCCGTCACCAGGATCGGCGGCGCGTGCGGCGCCGATAACCCCAGATCAAGCGACGTTGATGCTGATTAGAGCTCTACTTTGTTTAGCTCACGCAGTGACGTGCCGCCCAACATAAACCGGTAGCTTCTGTTGACCAAGCGATCCATGATCGCATCGGCGTTTTTGCCGCTGCCGAGACGCTGCTTCGGTTGAGCTTCTGGTGCCTTCTTGCCTGCTGTACTTGTTCCTCAGGCATGTTGACGTATCGCCTCACCGTCGGTCGACTGAGGTTCATTGTTCGCGCAATGTGACTGATGGATTCGTTTCAGTGTCGCCGACTGAGGATTTCGCCGACCTGATTTTCGCTGATCATGGTTGAAGGGCTCCTATGTTGGACTCCTTCACGAATGATCCTCCTATTTTTCGGCATTTGATCTTTCCTTCTTTTGACTGGAAAGATCTCATTGCGTCAAAGTGGAAATTTACGCTTGCGTCTGAGAACAAGCTCCCCGTCTGGCTCGATGTAGAGCATGCAAGTTCGACGTGATGGCTCGACAAGGTTTTCGAATTCAGCGTCGGGCAGCTGGAGGATCTGCTCAATCGGCAGGCCGCTTGCCTTGCTCTGATCGATGATGCGCTTGACGGTGCTCTTGGGAACGCCGGTTATCCCATGGATTCGGTCAAGAGAGATGCCTTGAGCATGGCCGCTCAACACTTCTCTTCGGGTATTTAAATCTTTCAACATAGTCTCTCCAGATAGAGAAAAAAGCTTGCAAACCCCATTGTCTGCAAGCCTTTTGAGCGTACATGAACTGATTTTGGTTGCCTCTGATGGCAGGGCTGAGGCGTCCGCTGGCCCATGGAAAAAAGGCTGGAGCCAGACCGTTCCAAAGAGAGAGACGTTCCGTTTTGAGAGACTGTTGTTCCGCTTTGGGAGACCGTTGTTCCGTTTAGGGAGAGCGTTGGTCCGCCGAAGGAGAATCGCGTTCCATTATGAAGAAGCTGCCGTTCCACTGACAGAGATCGCCGTTCCAGAACAAGGTGGCAGGCGTTCAAAATCAGAGAATGCCGTTTCATTCAGAGGGAGAAGGAGGCTAGTTCCGTTTTGAGAGAGGGGCGTTCCAGTTTGGTGCGACCGTTGTTCCATTTTGAGAGAACAATTAATGGCCTCGGCGTTCCACGGTCAGCGACGCTCGTTCCATTTTGAGAGAAAAACCGTTCCATTTTCGTGCGCGCGCGCATTTGCACAATTGCAAAAGACAATCGAAGATTGCAAAACAAGTCGAATTTCATTGCATAGACTGACATCTGTGTGAATTATTCGGAGTGTCAACCATGCTTTTTCCACATATCTCCAAAATTTCTCTTGCGATCTCGGTAGCGTTTCTCTCTGCAGGAGCTTCTGCCGAGAGTAATCAGGTGTATTCCGAAACCGTTTCGGGGCACAACGCGCCAATGACCGTTGACGTCATCATGAAGGACGGTGCCATCAAAAACATCCTTGTCGACGACCGTGAATCGCCGGGCGCCGGCAAAAAAGCCATTGCCATCCTGAAAAAACAAATTCTCGAAAATCAAACCGTCAATCTTGACGCCGTGACGGGCGCAACGATTACAAGCAGCTCTTTTGTTTCGGCCGTATCTGCCAACCTCAAGAAGAGCGGCGTCGACCTCAAAAAGTTCTCCAAGGAAATCCCTGCGAAGGAACTCAACGACAAATATGAATCTCAGGTCGTAATCATCGGCGGCGGCGGTGCGGGGCTTGCCGCAGCGGCCTCTGCAATTGAAGCCGGCGGCAATGTCATCATCATTGAAAAACTCGGCTTTTTGGGTGGCAGTTCCGCTGTTTCCGGCGGCGGCTTCAACGCCGTTGATCCATCACGTCAGGATCGTCAGGGCATTAAAGACAGCATCGACAAGCATTTCGAAGACACGATGCGAGGCGGACACCAAAAAAACAATCCGGAACTCGCCCGTTATCTTGTTGAGCAAGCACCCTCAGTCATGAATTGGCTTGAAGTCAAAGGCGTTCATTTCAGCCCGACGGTCAATACCATTGTCGGCGGGCTTTACCCGCGCGGTCACAGTACGGCGGCTGTCGGCGGCGGCTTTGCCTACACAAATTGGCTTGAGACCTTCATTCGGGCCTATCCCAAACAAGTGCAAATCTTTACTGATACCACTGCCGAAAAGCTGATTGAAGACAAGAGCGGCCGCGTTATCGGCGTTGAGGCCGAACACAACGGCAAGAAAGTAACGTTCACAGCTCAGAAGGGCGTCATCATCACAACGGGCGGTTTTGCCTCCAACGTTGAGCTTCGCCAAAAACTCAACACTGGCCCCTGGAAGGAAAAGGTTCTTGATTCTTCCATCGGTAGCACCAATTCCTTCAGAGCATCTCAGGGCGACGGTTTGAAACTGGCCAAGGATGTCGGTGCCGACCTGATCGATCTGGATTACATTCAGCTTCACCCGGGTGGAACTCCTGGTACGGGCATCATGTCTTCCTGGCCATCCGGTCGCAACCGCATCTTCGTCAATGTTGACGGTGCACGCTTTGTCAATGAAGACGCCCCGCGCGACGAACTCTGCAAAGCCATCTTTGCTCAGCCTCAAAGCAAATACTGGGTCGTGATGAACAAGATGCGCCTGCCGAACAAAGACACCGTCATCGGCGGCATGGCTATCGGCGAGTTACTGCAGCTTGGGAAAGCCTATAAAGCCGATACCATCGAGGGTCTGGCCAAAGTAACGGGCATGAAGGCCGATAAGCTCAAGACCTCCATCGATATGTACAACAAAGTCGTCACCGGCAAGGTCAAAAAGGATCGTTTCGGCTTTACCAAGAGTATGGCAAGTGACGCTCCCTTTACCGAAGGTCCCTACTTCGCCACAATGCTTGTCCCGGCCGTACATCACACCATGGGCGGCATTCGCATCAATGTGAAAACGCAGGTTCTTGACGCCAACGGGAAAGTCATTCCCGGCCTCTATGCTGCGGGTGAAGTCACCGGCGGCGTTCACGGCGACAACCGAGTCGGTGGCAACGGCATTGCCGATGCGATGGTCTTTGGCAAGCGCGCCGGCCAAGAAGCAATGAAGTAATCAATTAACGTCTCGGTCTGACAGGCGTCCGAACTCTTTTCGGTTCGGACGTCTTTCTTTTCCAGCGATCTCCGGTTCCTACTCAAGAAACACCCCGGCCTTGCGCAACCTCTCGCCACACGCAGCAAATTGATCCTCCAACCGATGCGCGATCCAATGGGCAAACTTTCGGCAACGCGACAGTTTCCAGCTTTGTGCGGAACAAACGACATAGTTCGGTTGTGACTGACGGTGCCAACCGTTCAGAACCGGCACTAACCGACCTTGGAGAATTTCCTCAATACAGTAGAAAAACGGCAGGTCAAGTGCCAACGTATAGCCGTCGAGAGCAGCGCTCTTTATAGCGCGTGCATTCGTACATACCGTCAACCGTTCCTTTGATATGGGAACCGTCTCTCCGGCTCGCGTCAATTCCGTCGTGATGCCTGACGGATGCCAAGGTAACGTCATGATTGAACAGTCAGGCAACTGTTCAGGCGACTCAATGAAACCGTAACGCTCTACCCACGACGGCGAGGCCAAACACAGAAAATACATTGTGCCTCTCGGGATTTTGATCAGTCCCGCTGAATTGAGCGGTTCTCCGGTCAACAGAAGCACATCGGCACCGCCGTTTCGAAAAGCTTCAATGTCAATCGGTATCAGCAATTCAAAACGTACGTTCGGGGCAAAGCGCCCATACTCAGACAGCAAGGCAGCCGAAAATTCCCCGATCGTCGAAGGCAGCATAAAGCGAATGGTGCCCGTATCGTCTGTGTCGTTCTCGTGCATGAATGATTGCAGTCGCTGGCTTGCACGTAGCAAATCATCCACGTAGCCAAGTAGTTTTACTGCAGTGGACGTGAGAATAATTGGTCTGCTTTCTCGGACAAACAAACGCTCTCCGAAAGCTTCTTCAAGAAGAGTCAGTTTGCGTGAAGCTGTTGAAACCGTAACGTCACAGTGAGACGCCGCTATGGACAACGAACCGGTCTTTGACACGGCTCGAAAAATTTCCCATGCCTTGATGTCGTAGATAACGGTATTTGTCAAGTGGTCTTTCCGAAAATGTTCAACTGTTCTGAGCCATTAAAACTTCGTACAGGGGCTTTGCCCCTACGCTTCGCTACCCCAGGATATTTTCAAAACATGAATAGGGGGCGCAATGTGGCTGAGTTTGATAGTAACGCCCCTACGGTACAGGGAGGGATCCCGATGACCGTAAACGTGAATAGGGAGGGCTCTGCGTGCGCGCTGGGCCCTTTCGCTATTCAGTCTTGGGCGCGTCGGGCTTGTCCGGGTTCAGCCACTGGCTTCCGGAGGGCGTGCAGTCCCATACGCGGCCACTGATCCAGCGATCAGGGTGACGCTCACGCGCTCGTTCAAGCACCTGCTTACGAGCCTTCAGAATGGCTTCCTCGGTTCCATCGAAGCGGCTCTTGGGAGTGACCCAGTTGACGCCGCTGTGATAGCTCTGTTCGTTATAACGCGACAGGTAACCTTCGAGCCACTGCTGAGCAGCCTCAATTGATTCAAATCCCTTGCGAGGGTAGCGACCAGTGTACTTCAGCGATCGGAAGAACGACTCCGAGTAAGGATTGTCGTTGCTGACACGTGGCCGACTGTGGGAGCTGATGATGCCCCATTGCTCGAGTAATGCCTTCGTTTCATTGGCCTTCATGGAGGCTCCGTTGTCGGAGTGAACGACCAACGAGCGCGGTCGTATACCGTACTTGTGGAAGGCCTCGTTCAAAAACGTCCTGGCGTATTCAGCGTTGTCCGCGTCGTAGACCTTGGCGTGCACGGCAAGGCGGCTGAAGACGTCCACGATGGCATAGGCGTAGAAGAACTTCCCTTTGTAACGTGCGTCCCGGAGATAGGTGATATCCCACATCCACACCTGATTGGGACCCGTTGCTTCGAAGCTGGTCGGCTTGTGACGCTTTACGCCCTGGCGTGTGCCGTCGCGTCGCGCATTGAGTCCCGCGTCTTTCATCACGCGGTAGATTGTCGAGAGCGAACCGTAGTACTCGCCCTTGTCGAGCAGGGTCCAGAAGGCTTGCGCGTAACTCAAGTCGACAACGTCGGGGCGCGTCAAACGCTCGATCAAAGTCTTTCGCTCTTCCTCGGACAAAGCGTTGCGCGGCTTGAAGTTGGAGCGATCCTGCCGACCGTCCTTGAATTCCTTGCCCTCAGTAATCTGCTTGCGCCAGTTGCGGAAGGTACGGTCGGTCAACCCAAGGCACTGACATGCCTTCGGCAACGAAGCGCCGTTGTTCACAGCTTCCGTGATCAGCTCGTAGGCTTCGCGGCGATCTTGGTCACTGATCAGTTTTCCTTGTCCCCCCAGATCGCCTGC
>ENA-UOJV01001426-UOJV01001426.1-human-gut-metagenome-genome-assembly--contig:-C82-NODE-1426-length-26301-cov-9.837994_pt1 | contig 26301 bp, 26 predicted proteins | sample MGYA00242356_ERZ723903 | MGnify/ENA metagenome assembly ERZ723903
GAACGGCAAAATTTTTTACACTTCTACTACTTCTTTATCACACATCAGCAAAAGCGCAGGGAATCAAACAGTAAAAGAAAAACAGAAAGGCCCTGTTTCGAGGGCCTTAACCAGAAGAAAACATCCTGTGGAAACAGGATGTTTTTCTATTAAAAACAAGGGGGATGATCACATGTTCCGCGCAGAAGAACGGTTCGTGCCATTTGAAAAAAAGATCTGGCTCAGCTCGCCCACCATGCACGGGCTGGAGCTGGAATATATAAAGGACGCCTATGAAAAGAACTGGATGTCCACCGTCGGAGAGAATATCAACGAGGTGGAGCGCCTGGCCTGTGAGACCGTGGGGTGTAAGTATGCCGTGGCCCTGGCCACCGGCACCTCTGCCCTCCACCTGGCCGTGAAGCTGGCCGGGGTAAAGCCTGGAGAGAAGGTGTTCTGCTCGGACATGACCTTTTCTGCCACCGTAAATCCGGTGGTGTATGAGGGCGGAGTCCCGGTGTTCATTGACACCGAATACGATACCTGGAATATGGATCCGGTGGCTCTGGAGAAGGCTTTTGAACTGTATCCAGAGGTTCGCGTGGCAGTGATCGCCCATTTATATGGGACGCCTGGAAAGATCGATGAGCTGCGGGCCGTCTGTGAACGCCATGGGGCTATGATCATCGAGGATGCGGCGGAATCCCTGGGGGCTTCCTATAAGGGACAGCAGACCGGGACCTTCGGCACCTATAGCGCCATCTCCTTCAACGGAAACAAAATCATCACCGGCTCTGCCGGGGGGATGCTCCTGACCGATGATAAGGACGCGGCGGACCGGGCCCGGAAATGGTCCACCCAGTCCCGGGAGAACGCGGCCTGGTACCAGCATGAGGAAGTGGGCTACAACTACCGGATGAGCAACGTGATCGCCGGGGTGGTGCGGGGGCAGTTCCCGTACTTAAAGGAACATATCGCACAGAAGAAGGCCATTTACGAGCGGTACAGGGAGGGCTTTAAGGACCTTCCGGTACGGATGAATCCGTTCGACGCGGAAAGCTCCGAGCCCAACTACTGGCTGTCGTGCCTGGTCATCGATCCGGAGGCCATGTGTCGGCAGGTGCGCGGGGAACAGGAATCCCTGTGCATCCCGGAACCAGGAAAGAGTTGTCCCATGGAGATCCTGGAGACGCTGGCAAGGCATAACGCCGAGGGGCGCCCCATCTGGAAGCCCATGCATATGCAGCCGATCTTCCGGATGAACGGGTTTGTGACCCGGGAAGGGAATGGACGGGCAAGGACTAACGCTTATATTGCCGGAGGGGCTGTTGGGAAAGACGGAAAGCCGCTGGATGTGGGCATGGATATATTCCAGAGGGGACTGTGCCTACCAAGTGATAATAAAATGACTTCGGAGCAGCAGGATACCATTATCAAGATCATAAGGAGCTGTTTCAATGACTAACCGGCTGTACCGAGACTACATAAAGAGATTCCTGGATATCGTGCTGTCGGCGGGAGCGATCGTTGTGCTGTCTCCGGTCATGGCGGTCACAGCGGTCCTGGTGCGGGTAAAACTGGGAAGCCCGGTGATCTTTAAGCAGAGGCGTCCGGGAAAGGGCGAAAAGATCTTTGAGATGTATAAGTTCCGCAGCATGACCGATGCCAGGGACGAGAATGGGGAGCTGCTGCCGGATGAGGTACGGCTGACCAGCTTTGGAAAAAAGCTGCGGGCCAGCAGTCTGGATGAACTGCCGGAGCTGTTTAATATCCTGAAGGGGGATATGAGCGTGGTGGGGCCGAGGCCGCAGTTGGTAAGGGATATGGTGTTTATGACGGAAGAACAGCGGAGGCGCCATAGTGTTAGGCCAGGGCTGACAGGACTTGCCCAGGTGAATGGAAGAAATATCATCGATTGGGAGAAGAAGCTGGCGTATGACCTGGAATACATCAAACAGATCACGTTTCTTGGAGATGCGAGGATCATCTGGCAAACGGTGCAGAAAGCCCTCTTAAGTCAGGAGGGGATTACGGAAGACGGAATGGCAACAGCAGAGGATTATGGGGATTATCTGTTGAGACTGGGGAAAGTAGATAAAGATAAATATGAAAAGAGTTATGAGGAAGTAAATCAACTTCTGAAAAGGAGATTAGAATGATTCAAGGATGGAAGTATTATAATCATGCGATGATTCCTACAACTGCTCCCCATGAGAATGTACTATTAGATCCGGTGGAAAGGGGGAAATGCTTGAAATACAGGGGGGGGTATACCGTTGCTTGCTAGATGGACGACAGATTGGGATTGTGGATATGAAACGGAGTTTTGGTATACAATTTTAGATCATCCTTTTGATCTTGATAAGATTAAAGCAAAACATCGTTACCAGATCAAACAGGGAGTAAAGAATTTTGAAGTAAAAGAAATAGATTTTTATGAATATAAAGAAACACTGCTTGAAATTACAAACGAAGTTAGACGAAAAGAATATGGACTTTCTTCGATAGAAAAATTGCCAACACCTTTTGATAATGCAGTATATTTAGGAGCATTTGATATAGAGGAACGGAAATGTGTTGGCTATGCTAAATTGGCAGAATATTCAACATATATAGATTTTACATCTTTGAAGGTTTTGCCAGAATATGAGAAAAAATCAATAAATGCGGCTTTGGTGTATGCAGTGGTGGATAGATATAAAGAAAAACTAGGAGATATTTATATTTCAAATGGAAGCAGAACGATCAATCATCCAACTCATTTTAATGAATATTTAATCCGAATGTTCGAATTTCGCAGGGCATATTGCAAGTTATTTATTAGATATCGTTGGTGGGTTAAACCGATTGTACAATTACTATTCCCATTTCGTAATATATTAGAAAAGATAAGTTATAAAAAACATTTGTTGCAAATGATACTGGGTGTACTAAAGATGGAAGAAATCGCGCGCTCTTTTAGTCATTCGAGGTAGACAACGAATATGAATGAATTAGTTTCAATTATAATGCCGTCGTATAATACAGGAAAATATATAGCTGAATCAATACAAAGTATTATTGAGCAAACTTATAAAAATTGGGAATTGCTGATCATCGATGATTGTTCTACAGATAATACAGATGATGTAGTTTCTCAGTTCCGTGATTTACGGATTCGGTATTTGAAAAATGATAAAAATAGCGGTGCAGCAGTCTCAAGAAATTACGGTTTACAAGAAGCAAAAGGAAAGTGGATTGCATTTCTTGATAGTGATGATCTGTGGATGCCACAAAAAATAGAGAAGCAAATTTCTTTTATGCAGAAGAACCATTACTTTTTTTCTTATACGCAATATGAAGAAATAGACGAGCAATCAAAATCGCTAGGCAGGGTTATCAGTGGTCCTAAGAGAATTACACAAAAATTGATGAAGGCATATTGCTGGCCAGGGTGCCTTACTATTATGTATGATGCAGAAAAGATAGGAATGATACAGATTGAGAATTTGAAGAAACATAACGACTATGCGATGTGGTTAAAAGCGATTAAGAATTCGGATTGTTATTTGTTAGAGCAAAACTTGGCTAGATATCGCAAAAGAAACGGTTCTATATCAAACACAGGTTATAGCAAGCTGATTAAATATCATTATTTACTTTGGAAAAACGGAGAAAAATGTTCCAGCGTGATTGCAACAGTTAGAACCATAGAAAATGTGTTTTGCGGGGTATGGAAGAAACTTGCGTATGTAAAAAAAGAGGATGGATGCAGATGAAAATAGCAGTAGCCGGAACGGGATATGTTGGTTTATCCATTGCAATTTTATTGTCTCAGAACCATGAGGTAACAGCGGTGGATATTGTGCCTGAAAAGGTAGAGATGATCAATCAAAGGGAATCACCGATTCAGGATGAATATATTGAAAAATATCTGGCGGAAAAGAAATTACATTTAACAGCAACTCTGGATGCGGAAGAGGCATACCGGGTTGCTGATTTTGTTATTATAGCGACACCGACGAATTATGATCCGGAAAAGAATTATTTTGATACATCAGCGGTAGAAACGGTAATTGCTCAGGTGCTGGAATGTAATCCACAGGCCATGATGGTGATTAAATCTACGATTCCAGTAGGTTATACAACTTCTGTCCGTAAGAAATTCAATACGGAACATATTTTATTCAGTCCGGAGTTTTTAAGAGAGAGCAAGGCTCTTTATGATAATCTGTATCCTTCCAGGATTATTGTCGGGACGGATCTGAACAATGAGAAACTGCGAAAAGTAGCGGAAACATTTGCCGGGCTTTTACAGGAGGGGGCAGAAAAAGAACAGATTGATACATTGTTTATGGGATTTACAGAGGCGGAGGCTGTTAAGCTGTTTGCGAATACCTATTTAGCGTTGCGAGTGTCTTATTTTAATGAATTGGATACCTATGCAGAGCTAAAAGGGTTGGATACAAAAGCGATCATTGATGGTGTGTGTTTGGATCCCAGAATCGGAAATCATTACAATAATCCCAGTTTCGGATATGGAGGGTATTGTCTCCCTAAAGATACGAAACAGTTACTGGCTAATTATGAAGATGTGCCGGAGAACTTAATCGAGGCCATTGTGGAGAGTAATCGAACCAGAAAGGACTTCATTGCGGAACAGGTGCTGAAAAAAGCAGGATATCATTGTTTTCAAGAGGATATTCAGAATCAGAAACAACCTGTGATTGGTGTGTATCGTTTGACAATGAAGTCGAATTCTGATAATTTTCGTCAGAGTTCCATTCAGGGGGTGATGAAACGAATTAAGGCGGAGGGAGCTTCGGTCGTAATTTATGAGCCTACGCTGGAGGGCGGAAGTCTATTTTATGGAAATCGGGTAGAGAATGATTTGGAGTTATTTAAGAAACAGGCGGATGCGATCATAGCCAATCGGTATGAAAAAAGTTTGGATGATGTAAAAGATAAGGTTTATACACGGGATTTGTTTCAGAGAGATTAAAATTCGGAGGGGAAAGAATTTTGCGAATTCAGATATTAGTAGCAGCAATGAACCAGAAGGATCATAACTTACTGAAAAAGTTAAATATTCGCTCAGATGTGATCGTAGGGAATCAATGTGGGTATGATTCAGTGGAACATTTTGAATATAACGGAAAGGCAGCTACATATCTTAATTTTAATGAGAAAGGTGTTGGGTTAAATAGAAATAATACATTGATGCGAGCAGATGGAGATATTTGTTTATTTTCAGATGATGATATGGTCTATATGAATGACTATGTAGAAAAAGTAGAAAATGCGTTTCTGCATTACCCTAATGCAGATGTGATTATTTTTAATTTGTTTGAGAAGAATCCAACTAGATATGTGATAAAGAAACCTATGAAAGTTGGATATTTTAATTTTTTGCGTTATGGAACTGCACGAGTGGCAGTAAAACTTAAAAGTATTCGGGAGAACGGAATATATTTTAACCAATGCTTTGGAGGCGGAACAGAACATTGTCATGGAGAAGATAATTTGTTTTTAGCAGAATGCTTGAAAAAAGGCTTGAAAATTTATGCGGTTCCGGATTTTATTGCATCATTGACGGAAGAACGGGAATCAAGTTGGCATATTGGATACGGAGAAAAATATTTGATTGATCAAGGTATTTTGTATAAAACAATGAGCAGGAGATGGTATAAAATTTTATGTTTGCAGGATGCGATAAGGCATAGAAAAACATATGATGTGAGATGGTGGACAGCATATCACATGATGGTGGAAAAGTAGTTAATAAGTAACAAAGTATGTTGATTATTAATATAATAAGAGGCGGGTGAAATAAAATTAAAAGTTTGAAAATACATAAAAAACTAATAATATGCAGCTTTGTGTTTTTGCTTTTGACACGTATATTTAATTATGCGATATTTGATCAATTTGCATTATTGAAATTAGTATATGCACGTAGTTCTCAATTTGTCGCACTTACCGTTTGTTTTCTATATGTTTTCCATTATAAAAAAATATCACTAAGTATTATTTGGGTTTTTATATATACCGTTGTTTTGTTTATTGCTACTATATTAGGGAGTGGTAATTATTATAGTATTATTCAACGGATTTATCCACTTGTAAGTTTTTTAATGTTTATAGAAATTCAAATAAAATGTGGATGTGCACGAATTTTAATGAAAGCAATTGCAAATGTATGTTTCGTGTTGACGCTTGTGGAATTTATGCTGTTACCATTATCGGAATTATATTGGGGAGAGTATATATATTTTCTTTCTGGCCGAAATCAAATGTACATTGTTTTTGCAATAGGATTGCTTTCCATCTGCTTTTATTATGGTGTACACGATATACGCTATAAACTGTATCTGGGAATGTCAATTATATGCATATTATATGGAGAATCAAGTAGTAATTTGTTAGCTATAACATTTTTTGTTTTGCTTGCCATTGTTGGTTTTGAAAGAAAATGTTTAAGAAAAATATTGAGTGTAGCTGTTTTGGTGCTGTATCCCTTGCTAAATATGGGGATTGTGATTTTTAGAATTCATGAGCATTTTGCTTTTTTTATAGAAACCATTTTGCATAAAAATATTACTTTGACTTCGAGAACATATATTTGGGATACTGCGCTAGAACTAATTAAACAATCTCCATTTTGGGGATATGGAATTGCTGTAACTAGTAATGTATTTCATGTAATAGCAGATCGAATTGATGCACCTGATATCGATGCGTGGTATTCTGGACACAATCAGTATATTCAAATGTTATATGAAAGTGGCTTGGTTTCATTATTGTTGTTGATATTTTTAATTACGTACGGAGTAAAAAAATTAAATAGGTTTATGTCAAATGTAGATGCTTCTTTGACATTGACTATTATTTTTTCGTTACTCATTGTGATGGTGGCAGAAGCGCCTGGGTGGGATAGCATTTTTATTGTACTATTCTTAAGTCATCTTCAAATTAGTTGTTATGAAGAGCGGAGGTTGAATTGTAAATATGCAGATACAACCTAAAATATCTATAATTGTTCCGGTATATAAAGTTGAACCATATTTAGGTACTTGCCTAGAGTCTGTTTTGTCACAGACATATCAGAATCTAGAAATTATTTTAGTTGACGACGGTTCACCGGATCAGTGTGGAACTATTTGTGATCAATATGCCTTAAAAGATAATCGGATTCGAGTTATTCATCAAGAAAACCAAGGCCTTTCTGGGGCGAGAAATTCAGGTATTGATTTGGTAACAGGAGAATATATTACCTTTATTGATAGCGATGATTTTATTGATATTTGTATGATAGAATTAATGGTTGAGCAGTTGGATGATATGACAGATATTGTTGCTTGTGGAACGGTTTACTGTGATGAGAGCGGACAAAAATTGTCGGAAGAGAAAAATTCTCAACTAGCTATATTTGAGTTTAAAGAGCAAATGGTTCAGTTTTTTAAAAATAAAAATTACACGACTACAGCATGGGGAAAGTTGTACTCCAGAAAATTATTTGAGAGTATTCGTTATCCGGTTGGAAAATATCATGAAGATGTTTTTACAACATATCAATTGGTTGCACTATCAAGAAGAACGGTTTTGTTGAACCGTTCTTTTTATTGGTATCGACAGGTTGCATCCAGTATCATACATCAAAGTTTTCACTAAAGCATTTGGATAGCATAGAAGCATCTCTGCAACGGTATGAGTTTATGAAATCATATGATTTACAATTAAGCAAAATTGCAGAGGGGAGTATTGTATATAGTTGTTGTCGCTGTATGGAAAAAATGGTACAGGCGGATTATTATGACGAAATTACGGAGCAATACATATGTAATATGATTCGTAAGCATTTATTTTCATTTTTATGTTTTTCACGAAATTCTTTGAAAACAAAGGGGTTTGCGTGTATGAATGCACTTAGTTCAGAAATAGTGCGTTCTGTATATAAATTATTGTTTGTGAGGTGAGAAAAGATTGAGTATACCTAAAGTTATTCATTATTGCTGGTTTGGAGGCAATCCGCTTCCGCCGCTTGCACAGAAATGTATTGCCAGTTGGAAAGAATATTGCCCGGATTATGAAATCATAGAATGGAATGAAACGAATTTTGATTTGAATTTTAATGCCTATGTTCAGGAAGCGTATCAGGCGCAAAAATGGGCGTTTATTACAGATGTTGTACGTCTGTATGTATTGTGTCATTATGGTGGAATTTATATGGATACAGATGTTGAAGTTTTGAAAACATTGGATCCAATTTTATCCTATAATGGTGTGTCGGGATTTGAGTCCGAAACTCAAATCCCGACAGGCCTCATGGCCTGTCGGGCTGGTCATCCGTTATTTCAGGAGTTACTGAATGATTATGAAAATGATCACTTTGTGAAAGCGGACGGGAGCTTTGATTTAACGACAAATGTAACGAGAATCACAAATACCTTATTAAAATATGGCTTGGTACAAAATAATACCAAGCAAACGGTAGCAGATTTTACATTGTTTCCCAGTGACTATTTTTGTCCCAAAGATCCAGTTACGAAAAAGCTGCATTTAACGTCGAATACTTATACGATTCATCATTTTGATGGCTCTTGGATTCCGAAAAAAATAAAATATAAATATATGATTTTGAATAAGCTTGGGCCGAATATAAGCCAGTTGCTTGTTAAAATGAAAAGAGCGTTTCGAAAATATTGTTAAAAAGAGAGAGTATGTCTGTATGCCTTGTTCATTGAAAATATCTGTGATTGTTCCCGTTCATAACTCTGCGACAACAATAGATAGGTGTATAAAAAGCATAGTAGATCAGCCATATAAAAATTTTGAGTGCATTTTGATTGAAAATGGATCAAGTGACGATTCGAAAGAAATCTGTCAAAAATATGTTGAAGCATATGAATGCGTAAAATTTGCAGTGAGTCCGAAGATAGGTGTTTCTGCAGCCCGTAATTTAGGATTATTAATGGCAACAGGGGATATTATTGGTTTTTGTGATGCGGATGATTTTTTAGAACCGAATTCAATGCAAAAAGTCCTTTCGGCTTTTTTAGATAACCCCGATATTATTGGCGTTTTGAGCGCTTTTTATGTAGGGAGAGAGAACCAAAGCGGTATACAAAAAGAGTATAAAGGGTTGAAAAAAGAACGGCTGACAATAGAAGATACTATTATGCGAACCCTAGGTGACAATAGTACGATGGGAAGTGTGTGGAATAGGTATTACCGGGCAGATGTGGCTCAAAAAATATCCTTTGATACAATGCTATCTTACTGTGAAGATACTCATTATAATATAAAGCTTTTATCAAATATACAAGATGCAGAATTGGCATATGTTCAGGAACCTCTTTATTGCTATATGTTGAATGATAGAAGTGTAACGCATCAATTAGACAAATTATATGATGAAAATGGAGAGTTAAAATATATTACTGCATTGAAGAAGATTATGCAGGAGTGTAATCTTAATAAAAAGTGTTTGAGAATTGCAAAAATGAAGATTGTGATTCTTGCAATAGATTCTTTGTGGTGTGGGGGGGGGGGAATAATCAACAGAAAAACAACTTAAAGAACGAAATAAGACAAAATTTAAAGCATTTTTTATATAACATATATAGATTTGGTTTTGTTCGGAACATGAAAAGACTGATTAAACTTTTATTGGTTTGGACAAAATAATGTATCGATTTTACGAATGTTCTATTGTGCGGGGGAAGAATGAAAGTTATAAAACAACAAGTAAAGAAATTAATTGTGTGGGGATTAAGACGATATGTGAAGGTTGTTTACATGTTAGAAAAACGGGGGGGAAAACGCAAATCGTTAAATATTGAAGATATTATCAAAAAAGCTGCTGATGCGGGATATGATTATAAATTTCCGTATGATTATTCGTCCAAAAAGCTTGTGGTTGATTCTTTTGTAGATTTATCTATTATTATACCGGTATATAAAGTAGAGGATTATTTAGATGAATGCATTTGCTCCGTTTTGAGACAGGCAACCAATTATAGTTATGAGGTTATTTTAGTGGATGATGGAAGTCCGGATAAATGCGGTATAATTTGCGATGGATATGCTTTGAAGAACGATAAAATTAAAGTGATCCATCAAAAAAATAGGGGCGTATCTTCTGCTCGAAATGCTGGTTTAGAGCAGGCAACTGGAAAATACATTACTTTTTTGGATGCAGATGATTTCTTAGAGCCAACATATATTCAACTCTTAATGGACAGGGCTTTGGAAACAGATGCAGATATGGTAAAGTGTAATTTTTATAAAGTGTATTCTGACGGGAAGAAGACGGTTGAGCATCGGTATGACAATATAAAGAAAGAATATCAGAATGGCTTGGGAGAGGATATGTTATATTTGGCATTTCCTTGGGGGAGTGTTTTTAAAAGAAAAATGTGGGTGTCTGTTCGTTTTCCAGAAGGATATAAACATGAAGATATGATGATGGCACATCTTATTTTCCATGAAGTTCGAGTTGGGGCGTATGTAGGGTTGCCGTTGTATAATTATAGGCAAGATAATGTAAATTCGTTAACGAAAGAGTATGGACGGAATATTGCTTTACCCAGACAATTAGATCAGGTATTTTTGGCATATGCTACATTGGAATTTATGTATCATGAGAATATGAAAGTTGATGCCAATATTTTAAAGGTAACTCTTAGAGAAATGGGGATGATGACTTTTTGTAGACTTAATAAAAGATATCATTTGGTTGCATTTCAATTAGCATCTTACACTCTTCATAGGCTTATAGATAAAATGCCGAAAGGTTACGAGAAGGAACTTACCCAGATAGAAATAATGTACATTTATTCATTTCAAAATGCCAGGTATGATATTTGGAAGGCATTGATTTGTATGGAATATTATGAAAATAGTTTAAAAAGTCGGTAGTGGAGAAATGTGATGGAACGTAAAGAACATGATAAGAGAAAAGTTATGTTGGTCTTTGGCACTCGCCCCGAAGCGATTAAAATGTGCCCATTGGTGAATGAACTAAAAACGAGAGAAAATCTTCAAACAGTTGTTTGTGTTACCGGACAACATCGCCAGATGTTGGATCAGGTATTAGAAACCTTCCAGGTGATACCGGATTATGATTTGTCCATTATGAAGGAACGTCAGACGCTGTTTGATGTGACAACGAATATTTTGAACCGATTTAAAGAGGTTTTAGAAATTGAAAAGCCAGATGTTGTACTTGTTCATGGAGATACTTCCACGACGTTTGTCACAGCATTGACTTGTTTTTATTTGCAGATTCCGGTGGGGCATGTAGAAGCGGGACTACGAACCTATAATATCTATTCTCCTTATCCGGAAGAATTTAACCGTCAGGCGGTTAGTATTATAGCATCTTATAATTTTGCCCCGACAGAATTGTCGAGACAAAATTTGATTCAAGAGGGAAAAAAGCCGGAATCTATTTATGTAACGGGAAATACGGCAATCGATGCATTGAAAACCACAGTTCGTAATGATTATCGACATGAGCAGCTTGATTGGGCAGAAGGAAGCAGACTTATTATGATCACAGCTCATCGTCGGGAAAATCTTGGTGAGCCGATGAAGCATATGTTCCGGGCCATTCGCAGGGTCTGCGATGAACATCCAGACGTAAAAGCCATTTATCCGATCCATATGAATCCAGTGGTACGTGAAACGGCCAATGCAATTTTGGGTGGGGATGAGCGGATCCGTATCATTGAACCCCTTGACGTACTTGACTTTCATAATTTCCTTGCTCATTCCTATATGATTTTGACAGATTCCGGTGGAATTCAGGAAGAAGCTCCATCTTTTGGAAAACCGGTACTTGTGATGCGAGATACCACAGAGCGTCCAGAAGGAATCGCAGCAGGAACATTGAAGCTTGTGGGAACGGAAGAAGAGACAATTTATTATGCATTTAAGCAACTGTTGGAAGACAAAGATGAGTATGAACGCATGAGCAAGGCCAGTAATCCCTATGGAGATGGTTTTGCATGTAAGAGAATTGCAGATATTTTAGATGAAAGGGGGACGGAAAAAGATAAATAAGGGATAATAATATGAAGACAAGAAATTCTTTTTATAATTCGTTGGCGGGCTTATTATATTACTTCATCACGATTTTACTGGGTATTGTGAATCGTAAGGCTGTCATAGCTTTTTTGGGAATTGAATATCAAGGCATCAATAGTTTGTTTGGTAACATACTGTCTATGCTTTCTATTGCGGAGCTTGGAATAGGTACAGCCATCATTTATCATTTGTACCGTCCGTTATCAGAGGGAAACTTACAAGCCGTTAAATCGCTTATGAATTTTTATCGGAAATGTTATTATGCGATTGCAATGGCAGTTTTGATATTCGGATTATTAGTAATACCATTTTTGAATATGTTTATTCAGGGATATACTCTTTTGTATCCCTTATGGTTTTTGTATATCTGGTTTTTGGCAGATGTAGTATTATCGTATCTGTTTACATTCAAACGTTCTATTTTAATTGCGGATCAAAAGAATTATTTAGTGCTGTTGTGTGATTTACTATACCAGTTTTTTTCAAAAATTGGCCAGATTGTTGTACTTTTCTGCACACGAGATTTTATTTGCTATCTTGCTGTGATGGTGATAAGTCGATTGGCTGAGAATTTCTTAATTAATGGATTGGCTAATCGTAAGTATCCATTTTTGAAGGGAAATGATTCGATTTCGCTGGAAAAAGAAATACTTGACGATATAAAACAAAAGGTAAAGGGTGCTGCTTTCCATAAAATAGGTGGTTTTATTGTTTTGGGGACCGATAATATTCTGATTTCAAAGTTTTTTGGATTAATGACAGTTGGAATTTATTCAAATTATTCTCTAATCATCAATTCAATTAAGAATATTTGTAATCAAATTATGTCGGCAACTACAGCGAGCGTTGGTCACATGTTGGCAGAGCATAATGAAGAAAAAAGTCGTAGTATTTTCAAAGAAATGCAAATACTCAACGTATTTATTCATCATTGTGCCGGAGTTGGTATATACTGTGTGGCGACGCCCTTGGTGTCACTTTTGTTTGGCAAAGAATATATTGTTTCGGAATTCACCTTGTTTGTGTTAGCCTGTAATTTTTTTATTCAGGGAATGCGATGTGTTTTTGGGATTTTTAAGGATGCGGCAGGCATATTATACGAGGATCGTTTTATTCCGCTTATTGAATCAGCTGTAAATATTGCTGCTTCTATTATCTTGTTGAAGCGATATGGCTTAGCTGGAATTTTTATGGGGACGATTCTTAGTTCTATGATTCTTTTTGGCTATACGTATCCGTTTTTGGTGGTTAAAAGAGTATTGAAGGGGAATGTAAAAGTATATTTTTGCGAACAAATATGGTTAGTTGTGTTGAATTTGGGAAGTTTAGTGAGTGCAAAATGGATGTGCGGCTTAGCAGTAATGGAGAGTTTGATGTTGCAGATTCTTTGGAATTGTGTAATTTCAGTTGTGGTAGCATTCCTGATTTATTTTTTAGGATATGCGATTTGGAAAAAGGAAACAAAACTTTTGCTCTATAAACTTAAAAGTTTATTGTGTGATTTATTGAATATTTGAAAATAGAACTAGTAATTATAGTCTGTATCACTAATTGTCAGCGGTTTTATTGCTTTGTCTGCGATTCTCTTATTTTTTGCGAGATTGCTTTTGACTACTATGGTGGAAAAGAACAGGCAGGATTTTGAATTTCGTCCTCAGATGATTCGGGAGTGGAAGAATGGAATTTGAGTTTTTGTTTCCTAAGTTCATGAAACTCTTTTCATATATTAGTTGAATGTTCTGTGAAAAACTGTTAGAATCATCTTAGATGATTATTATGGAACAGGCTATTGTAAAGCAATTGGATAAGAATTTAAAATGTAGCGAAAGTATTATAAAGAATGAAAAGATTTTATTAAAGATTTATTCTACCAAGGGATCGATTAGATGTCCGGATTGTGAACAGAAATCTACCAAGGTTCATTCCGGATACCAACGAGAGTTTTAGGATATTCCAATACAAGAAAAAGCAGAAGGAAAAAGATACATATGGGAAAAAAATATTGTTAACAATTGTAAATATCCTAATAATTGGGTTGCCATTTTACTTTATTTGGGGAATTAAGTTTTATTTCTTAGTAGTCCTATTTCAGCTAATCTTAATCGGAGTATTGTTTTGGAATGGGAGATTTTCTTGTATTACGCTTTGTTTTTGCAGGCAATCCTCTTCCCAATAACGCCGAGATTAAAATTGCAATAGATAATTATATAAAGCATATATATTTTAAAAAAAATGGGAAATATCCTTATAAGGCAAAAATTGTATGGGTTGATAGTGAGTTGCCATTTTTTGTTCCTGTTAGTAGGAGGGCTTTTGTAGTATCAGTTGCTTTACAGGATTCTATAATTGATTTTGGAGAAGTGTTTTTGTTGCGTAACTTTCCAGAAAATTCTTATAATCAAGCTATATTATATTCCAGGAAGTGTTTACTGTTGACTTTTATAGGTTATAAAATTAGTTTGCGATTTTTAGAACTATGGGCAGTATTTTTTTTGATCGCTTTGAAAACTATTATGTCTCTTGTAATGCTCATTGTGACAGGCGCATTATTTGGGTCTTTCCAAGAAATTTTAAATGCGTTGGCATGGGGGGCTTCTTTGGAAAAATAATTAACATCGGAAATAATATGCTTAGTTATATTCAAGACAGATTAGTTGAAATGATGGTCAGAGAAACTGTTTGTAGAAATATAGAGTCCGTAAGTAGAGAATTATTGATTAAGTAAAAAATAGCCAACTGATGGTCCCCATAACGCTGGGGCGAGTGGAGTGCGGAAATTTTTTAGCGAGGGGATATTCTTATAATACGTCGAAATCTATTTTCCCTAAATGCGTAAAAACAAGCCTATTTTGTTAAACTTTCTTTTTATGCATAATTCCAAAACTGAAGCATAATCAACATGTCACCATTCCCCCCCTAATGATCATCGGTGGTACAGGCTCATTCGGCAATGCAGTCCTGGTCCTGGGTGACACCAATTCCTGTTTATCGGTCATCGGTGCCAAGCGGCTCCATATTCCCATCTTCCACATGGAAGCGGGAAACCGGTGCAAGGACGAGTGCCTGCCAGAGGAGACCAACCGCAGGATCGTGGACATTATTTCGGACGTGAATATGGCGTATTCCGAGCATGCCCGCCGGTACCTGGCGGACTGCGGTCTCCCAAAGGAGCGGACATATGTGACCGGCTCTCCCATGGCGGAGGTCCTTCATAATAATCTGGCAGAGATCGAAGCTTCGGATATCCATGAACGGCTGAAGCTGGAAAAGGGCAGATATATCCTTCTTTCCGCCCACCGGGAGGAGAACATCGACACGGAGAAAAATTTCACCTCGCTATTTACAGCCATCAACAGGATGGCGGAAAAGTATGACATGCCGGTGCTCTACTCCTGTCACCCCAGGTCCAGAAAACGTCTGGAGGCGTCCGGCTTTGCCCTGGATCCTCGGGTAATCCGCCATGAGCCCCTGGGCTTCCATGATTATAACTGTTTACAGATGAACGCCTTCTGCGTGGTTTCCGACTCTGGGACGCTGCCGGAGGAATCCTCGTTCTTTACCTCCGTCGGCCATCCGTTCCCCGCGGTGTGCATCCGCACCTCCACAGAGCGCCCAGAGGCGCTGGACAAGGCGTGCTTTATCCTGGCCGGGATCGATGAAAAGAGTCTCTTACAGGCCGTGGATACGGCAGTGACCATGAACCAGAATGGAGATCATGGGATCCCTGTGCCGGATTACGTGGAAGAAAACGTATCCGCCAAGGTGGTAAAGATCATCCAGTCCTATACGGGCGTGGTGGATAAAATGGTGTGGAGGAAGTTTTAATCCTTTTTCTGATCAAAAATAGTTTTCCCTTGCGTCCCAATGCCTGTTTTTATATAATAGGGATTGTAGCATCATTTCTCAAAGGAGGGCGAAAATATGGGAACTATACTTGAAGATGTTTTTCTTGGGACCGCAGAAAAATACAATCAGAAATTGGAAATGCTTGCCCGGATGGCCCAGCCGGAAAAGTGGACATACAAAAGAATTCAGGATAAAGATCCATACCGTATCTTGAGAAATTACATACAGTATACGTACAACCGCTTAAACGAGGAAGGGAAGATCATTTCCTCAGCGGATGGAAAATACCGGTGCATGAATACAGGGCTTCTGACGGTTTATAACCAGGAAATTGTTGCAATTTTTGCCGTCAATGAAATGTCTGGAAAACAGCCGTGGTTTTTCAATGGCTTTTTCAAGGAGACGGATAAGTTTTTTACAACGAACTTTTCTGAGCTTCCTCCATTGGCTGACTACTGCAACAATGTTAAGGATCTGATCTATGATAATACGCTTGAATTAAATATGAGAAAAGAGCATATTATCGACGATAACTTTGACCGTTTTATTGAAGCTGGTTACAACAGCAAAGAGCTGATCAATGTCCTTCTGGATGCAGCAAAAGTGACTTTGGAAAAGAAGCTAAAGAGGAACTTTAAGCTGGCTCTGCCTTTTTATTACCATAACACAGAAACTGGTGAAAATAAGATCCAGCTCCTGGCTCCTTTATATTTTCCAGGTGCATCGGTTAAACTAGCTCTTGTATTAAATAAGATAAAAAGCAGCGCCAAGGAATACTATGAGGGCGTCACAGTTCTTCCTGTTGAGTGGGCGTATATGAATTCCCGCCTTATTGTAAAGCCAGATGAAGAATGGGCAAAGATCATGGACGAAATTACCTCTGCTGATGAAGTGGAATCGATCCGGGAAGCGGTTGACATGGCTGAGTAGATATGATAGTATTAAGCCATCCATTACAATTAATTATTACAACTACCTTTTAAAATCTTTTTACAACCAAAACTTACAACTACCATCTTATGGGGAGACGATTTTTCGTCTCCCTAATTCATTGCAGGCAGATCTGCTTATAAATCACAGGAGACGATAAATGAATATATTAGTCACAGGCTCCAGCGGTTTCGTTGGACGGAACCTGATGGAGAATTTAAAGAATATCCGGGATGGAAAGGACTGCACGCGGCCCGGCATAAAAATTGATGCGATCTATGAATATGATATCCAGAACACCCGGGAGGAACTGGACATGTTCTGCGCTTCGGCTGATTTTGTATTTAATCTGGCCGGAGTCAACCGCCCCAAGGACCAGACGGAATTTATGGAGGGAAATTTTGGCTTTGCATCGGAGCTTCTTGACGCACTCCGGAGCCATGGAAATACGGCTCCGGTGATGCTGGCCTCCTCGATCCAGGCCACGCTCTCAGGCCGCTTCGGAGACAGTGAGTACGGCCGGTCCAAGAAGGCCGGGGAGGAGCTGTTCTTCCGGTATGCGGAGGAAACGGGAGCTAAGGTACTGGTCTACCGGTTCCCGAATCTCTTTGGAAAATGGTGCCGCCCCAATTACAACAGCGCTGTGGCTACCTTCTGCCACAATATGGCCAACGGCCTGCCGATCCATGTCAACGATCCGTCCACAGAGCTGGAGCTGCTTTATATCGACGATCTGGTAAACGAGCTGCTGGATGCCCTGGAGGGCCATGAGCATCGCTGCGGGTTCGACGGTGTGACCACAGTATTTGAGGAGCAGGGAGCATACTGCGCGGCCCCTGTCTCCCATCATGTAACCCTGGGGGAGATCGTGGAGCTTTTAGAAAAGTTTACGGCCCAGCCGTCCACACTTCTGATGCCGGAGATCCCGGCCGGAAGTTTTGCAAAGAAGCTGTATTCCACCTATCTCTCCTACCTTCCGATGGAAAAGACCATCTTTCCGCTGAAAATGAACGTTGACGACCGCGGCAGCTTCACGGAGCTTTTAAAAACCCCTGGCTGCGGGCAGTTTTCCGTCAACGTCAGTAAGCCCGGGATCACCAAGGGCCAGCACTGGCATAATTCCAAGTGGGAGTTTTTTATGGTTGTTTCCGGCCATGGCCTGATCCAGGAAAGGAAGATCGGCACGGACGAGATCCGGGAATTTGAGGTATCCGGGGAGCAGATCCAGGCCGTCCACATGCTGCCTGGCTATACCCACAATATCATCAACCTGTCCCAGACCGACGATCTGGTGACGGTCATGTGGGCCAACGAGGCCTTCGATCCGGAGCATCCGGATACCTTTTACGAGGTCGTATAACCGAACAGGGGCAGTATTTCCGGCGGGAATGGAATCCTTAAATGGGTCTGTTCCCGCCTTTATATATTCTATTTCGCTTCGTCCCCCATCCCCTGGATCAACGCCTTGATCGTCATCTCATCCCGCTCCAGTTCATCCGCGATCTGAGGGATGGATTTTCCCTTTTGGAGTTTAGTACGGATGAGGCTTTTTATCTCATCCTCACGTCCTTCGTTATTCCCTTCCTTCCGCGCCTCGGAGGCGATGGCCTTCCGCATCAGCGCCAATTCGCGCTCTCCATCATACTCAAATATACTCACTGCGATCACCTCCGCTCTGTTTTGGGAGAGGAAGTCCGAAAGGATCCCCTTTTGGATGTATTCTGTGACAGCCCGGTGTACTGCCGCCCCGACCGTCATAGTCTTTGCATGGAGCCGCACCCGTTCCACAAAGAGCATATACTCTTTTAAGGTCTGGCAGAAAAGCCACATCGTTTTTCATGTTCATGTACACGGCGTTTTCCAGGGTCACCACAGTCAGGTCCTCCGGGGAGCTGCAGGACGTTCCATTTACCGCATTGTAAAGGCTTAAAAGCCTGTTCCTGTCCCGGAACAGAAGCCGGAACAGAGTATCCTTGTAGTCGCGCCGGGGCTTGGGGAGCCGTGCCGGATCCTGGGCATGGTCGTTCATAGAATTCATTTGTCCTCCTTTCGTAGGAGAACGGAAAATCTCCTGCTTTTCATATTACAATTTGGGAAAAGCATAGATCTTCTGAAATGAATAAGAATCTCCAGACGGCCGGACCGGCCGGGAAAATAAGAAATATATGCTTTGTGCCAGTGTAGCATATCTGGAATGGCAACGCAAGGGTGTACGGGATAAAATCACACGAATTTCCGCCATTTTCATCTTGGCCGGAAGAGCCATTCCGCCTTGCATTCATCCGGGGATGATGATAAAATTAAGGACGGACTAAAAACAAAAGAGCATTGGGAGGAACATGAGCATGGAAATGGAACAGCGTCTGCGGGACATCTGCCGCAGCTTTCGGATCCAGGGAAGCTATGTGGAATCTGAGCTGATTCCTGTGGGAAATGTGAATAAGACGTATAAGGTTACATACAGACGAGAGGAAGGCACACTAAAGTCGTACATTGTCCAGCAGGTCAACACATTTGTATTCAGAAAGCCCGAGCAGGTCATGCACAATATTGATCTGGTTACGGAGCATATCCGGGCAAAGAGCACCGAGGGGATTCCTCTCCACTTTCACCATACTGCCGACCGGAAAACGTATATCTATGCGGACGACGCTTTCTGGCGGCTGTATAATTATATCCCGTCTGTGACGTATAACACATGCGAAAACACAGAAGTGCTCCAGCATGCCGGAGAAGCCTTTGGCCGTTTCCAGAAAAATCTGGCGGATTTTAATGCGGAACAGCTTTATGAAACGATCCCCCATTTCCACAACACGCCGGAACGGCTGAGGACGCTGTTTGAGGACGCAGAAAAAGATCCTCTGGGCCTGGCCGGGTCTGTGAGGGAGGAGCTTTCTTATATCCGGTCCGTCAGCAGCCAGGCCTGTGAAATGGCCCGGATGCAGAGGGACGGCCGTCTCCCCATCCGGGTGACCCACAACGATACGAAGATCAACAATGTCCTTTTCGACCGGAACACCAACCGGGCTCTGACCATCATCGATCTGGATACGGTGATGCCCGGTCTTGTGGGCCATGATTTCGGCGACGCCATCCGATTTGGCGCCAATTATGTGGCGGAGGACTCCAGGGAGTACGAAAAGGCTGGCTGCAACATGGAGCTGTTCTCTGCCTTTACCAGAGGCTTTCTTTCCCAGACCCAAGATACCCTGACAGCAGACGAGATCCGGACGCTGCCGCTCAGCGTGTTCACCCTGGCTGTGGAGCTGGCTTCCCGGTTCCTGGATGATTACCTTCTGGGAAACGTGTACTTCCGGACAGAATACCCGGAGCATAACCTGGTGCGGACCCGGTGCCAGTTAAACATGGCCAGGGATGTAATGAAAAAGATGGGGGAAATGGAACGGATCATCAGAGAGTGCGTGCAGGGATAGAGCTTAGGCCACAGAAAAACCCCTGCGTACCTCTACGAAAATTGAATAGGAATGGTTTAAAAGGGACAGGATCTATGAAAATGGGTTCTGTCCTTTTTGATTTATATGAAAGTTTTCTTTATTTTATTGACTTTTCTTGTATTTTTCTTTAAATTTATATTATATGACAATATTAGACAAAAAATAGAACGCAAAGGAAGGCCTATGAATATTCTGAAAAATCTGCTGTTTCTTTGGGATGACCGGTTTCAGACAGAGGAAAACCAGGGGATCATTTTAAGCGGAGCCTATAAAATATCCTATATCCAGTCCCGGAATCGTCTGACGGTACAGAAAAATACCGATTATCTGGAATCCTTCTGGGGCGGATCCATATGGGACCATGCATTGGACTGCTTTGCCATTGTCGGTGATAACGGAATCGGAAAAACCCGACTTATGAATCTTATTCTGGATGATCTTCGGCGTTTTACAAATGGAGAAGAAATAGGGCCATGCATCATGATTTTTGAAGGAACCGATCATAAAGAACAAAAGCGGCTGTTTGTATTTCACAGCCAGGAACTTGAAAAACCGAAGATCGATGCAGAGCGGGAGCTGTTGTTTGAATATCTTCCAGCCAGCCCGGATCGCCGGTCTGGCTGCGGCAGGACTTCTGAAAAAGCAGCTCTAAAAAATATGAAAACGGCATATTTCCATCACTCGCTCAGCTTTCATGATTTTGAAAACCTCAAAAAGTGCAGCTATGACTTCTCTCTTGGAAATCTTCTGTCAGGCCATTCCCAAATAGATTATGAAATGCACTATAATGGCCTGGATAAAAACCCGATCCGGATCTATTATGACAGAGAGCTTTATAAAATCGTTCATCTGCTCTGCAATTATCATCTGGAAGAGGCTCCAGAGCTGGAAATCCCCATTCCAAAGTACATTCAGATCGGTGCTGCCGATGTGAGTTATTTAGAAAGGTATATTTTCCGGGAACTGAAGAAGCATACTGCGTCCGGCCTTCCAGATGCTGACGAAAGACTGAAGCAGATGAAACGCATATTTCAAAAGCTTCCCGGGCTTTTCAGGCATTCCTGGAGCGCTTACATAGTAAGGGCTGTGCTTTTGGGCTGTATCAGGGAAGCATGCATACCTTCCGTGGTCCCGTCTCCTGCCAGAGTGGATCTGGAACGCCTGACAGATGCATATCTCTTATCGGAGGACTGCGCAGAGCGGTACGGACTCTTCGGGTATGCGAAAAAATTTCTGGAAGAATTGGGGCAGGCCTTGATGGGACATTCCCTCATTGCTGTCCTTGTCATTCATCAGACCCGGGACTTCATCTCCTGGCTGGAAGAAAATGAGGCTGTGATCCGGAAGCTGGAAAATAAGGGAACGCCGGAGCTTTCGATCATACCCGGGCAGGAAAACCGGTTATTTATGGAAGAACTTCTGCTCCATTATGAGGGACTGAGCTATGCCTTTCCGTTTTTAAGCTTTTCCTTTGGTGCTTCCTCCGGGGAAAATGCCCTTCTGTCGCTTTGGGCAGATCTGTATGGGATCTGGGAGGATTTAAAGAAGGAAAGCAGAAGAACCAACGGACAGACTCCGGATTGCAATACATTGCTCCTGCTCCTTGATGAGGCTGATCTGTCGCCGCATCCCAGATGGCAGCGGATGTATATAAAATGGCTGACCGCTTTCTGCCGCAGGTACTTTCTTCCTATGATAAATATAAAGCTCATCATAACGACCCATTCGCCGATCATCTTGGCGGATTTTCCTCCCAACAGCGTCTGTTATTTAAGGAAGGACGATAACGGACATATATCCTCACGGACCGGCGGCATCCAGACCTTTGGAAACCACATCCATACGCTCTGCATGGACTCATTCTTTCTGGATGAATGCGGAACCATGGGGGCGTTTGCCCAGGAAAAGCTTGGAGCCATCGCGGAGCTGCTGCTGACACAGAGAAATGGCAATAATGAAATCCGTGATATAAAAACGATCATTTCCTATGTTGGAGAGGGACTTTTAAGAGAAAAGCTGGAGCATGCCCTGGAAGAAAGCAATGAAGGAATAAACTACACTATGAAAAAAACGCGGCGGACTGACCCGGCGCTTTCCTCTGCCCTTCAGCGGCTGAAGGCGCAGCGGAGGGAGCTGGACCAGACAATCCGGGAACTGGAGGAGATGATCAATGATCCGGATATGGATTTCTAACAAAAACAGAGATCGGATCGAGCGCGAGTTTCTTGCAGACGCCAGGAATGCCCCCACAGGCCTTTTCCATACACTGGCCAAGGAAGAGGTGCGGAACCTCCTGGATGAGGCGTGTCCGGCGCTTTACCGCTGTCTGTATCATGATGATGCAGAGCATACGGTCAATGAAGCAGAGGTACAGCGGCTGCTTCTGGCAGACCGTTCTGCCCTTCAGGATTATATCCAGAAGTCCGGGATTATCAGGAAGCGTAAAAAGAAGCTTTTATCTGAGGCTTTCCGGTATGAAAATCTTTCTAAACGGAAGGTCTTAAACACGATCCTCCAGCTCATGGATGTTTCAGTATGCCCATATTGCAACCGCCAGTATACATTCACACTGGCCAGCGGAAAATCCAGGCCCCAGATGGACCATTATTATCCCAGGGACCTCTATCCGTATCTGGCCGTCTCCCTGTATAACCTGGTTCCCTGCTGCGCGGTCTGCAATGCGGCCAAAGGGCCGCTGGATACCATGAAGGATCCGATCCTATACCCGTATGATGAGGGCTTCAGCTATGATATGGGTTTCCAGATCAAGGCGAAGAACGGCGACGACTGGGTGAAAATCCTCCACGACGGTACAGGAGAGTTTTCTCTGGGGGTTGAAAAAAGATTCCTGGCACCGCTAAAAAAGGAAGCTGTGGTAAAGAATCAGATGGAATTCCTCCATCTGAATGAGCTCTATGACATGCATAAGGACTATATCCGCGATATCCTGAGACGGCAGGCCATATACACACCTGAAAGGATCCATGATCTTTTCGAACAATTTGATCACCTGTTCCGCAGCAGAAAGGAGCTGGAACAGGTCCTGAGCGGTACGGATACCGATGAACGTGGCTGGGGGAAGCGGACCCTTTCCAAGCTTACCTATGACATTGTGAAGCAGCTGGAAAATGGCCATATCCGGATCGAAAAGCCCGGAGAGGAGAGGTGATGGAGGGAATCGTCTGGGGATCTGAGGCCCGGAGCTTGCCCGGTGGGCTGTTTATTCCATGGTCCGGTGTTTCACAAAGATTTTATCCCGTACACCCTTGCACTGCCGTTATAAGTGTGCTACACTGGCACAAAGCATATATTTCTTATTTTCCCGGCCGGTCCGGCCGTCTGGAGATTCTTATTCATTTCAGAAGATCTATGCTTTTCCCTTATTAAAATTTGAAAAGCAGGAGATCTCCAGTTCTCCTGCGAAAGGAGGACAAATGAATTCTATGAACGACCTTGTCCAGGCTCCGGCACGGCTCCCCAAGCCCCGGCGTGACTACAAAGACACCTTGTTCCGGCTTTTGTTTCAGGACAGGGACCGGCTTTTAAGCCTTTACAACGCGGTAAATAGAACGTCTTACGATTCCCCAGAGGAACTGACTGTGGTGACCCTGGAAAATGCCGTGTACATGAACATGAAAAACGATGTGGCTTTTCTGGTGGACTTCCAGCTGAACCTTTACGAGCACCAGTCCACCTGGAACCCCAACATGCCGCTCCGTAACCTGTTCTACGCGGCAAAGGAATATCAGGCTCTTACCCGGGACCAGTCTCTTTACGCGCCCCAACTGGTAAAGATCCCCACCCCGAATTTTGTAGTGTTTTACAATGGGGATAAGGAGATCGGGGATTCCTGTGTTTTGAAAATTTCCGATTCCTTTGAACATCCCACCGAGGACCCCGGGCTGGAGCTGAAGGTAAAGGTTTTAAAGATCGCACCCGGGAAGAACAAGGAGCTTCTGGACACCTGCCAGACCTTAAAAGAGTACATGCTCTTTGTGGAGCGTGTGAGGCTTCATGCGAAGACCATGGCGGTCCAGGAGGCGGTGCACCGGGCTGTCACAGAATGCATCCGGGAGGGAATCCTTTCGGATTTTCTCTCCAGGAACCGAGCGGAGGTGATCGCAGTGAGTATATTTGAGTATGATGAAGAGCGCGAATTGGCGCTGATGCGGAAGGCCATCGCCTCCGAGGCGCGGAAGGAAGGGATCGCAGAAGGACACGCGGAGGGCCATGCCGCTGGGCGTACTGAGGGACGCAGGGAAGGAATCCTGGAAGGACGCGAGGATGAGATAAAAAGCCTTATCCGCACTAAGCTTCAGAAAGGAAAGTCCATCTCCCAGATCGCAGATGAGCTGGAGAGGGATGAGGAGACGATTGAGAGAGTGATTCGGGGGATGGAGTGTGAGGTGAGACAGGGATAGAGTTATCATCGTTTGCATGTTCAACAAAAGTTTAAACGGGAGCGTCGATTTCCATGGAAAAATTTATAGAGAAATTCAATATTTTTGACATCTTCACAATGTTGGGGCCTGGTTTAATTATTTCCTGCTTATATGGTGTCTCCTTATCTTTCCAATATTATGATATCTGGAAAAATTATGGCAATGAGAAATATGTGATCTTCTTTGTCTTTTCATATTTTTTAGGAATAATATTTCAGGAAATAGGAACTGTATTAGATAAAAAGTGTATATGGAAGTGTTTATATGGGGGAGAACCGAGGCAGATTTTTTTGTCAGAGAATTTGTCAGAGAATATTTTCGCCAATCAACTTGAATGCAAAAATGCATTACGCGTGAAAAAATACATAAAAGAATATATTGATCCAGAGCTTTATAGAAACGCAAGTAAAAAGGAACGAAATTCAATTATATTTGAATACTGCTTAAATATATGTGAGCTAAATGGATTGACCTTCAAAGCTGATAAAATGCTTGTGATCTCTGAAATGAGCAGATCGATATTTTGGGGATGTCTCTCTACAATAATGATAAATCTGTATTTGATTTCTATTGGCTCATATGGCTCCTCGTTTTTATATTACGAAATTTTGTTATTATTATTTGTCGCAGCTGTATTTCTTTGGCGAAAGAAACGGTATGAACAGTATAGAATCAGAATATTGATTAGAGTTTTTCTGATTTATATGGAGCAGCAGGACAGTGAAAGAATTGAACAGAATTAAATCTTCCCATTTGACTTACATGTTGGATTTATGCTTATTCTTTCTGTTCCAATATTTGAGTGTGTGAAGAAAAGAATCTGTTGACAAACTGATATGTAATGACCTCTTGTTAAGTACAAATTAACAGAAATCACCACAAACTTTATTTAATTGTTGCTGAAGGCACCCAGAAAGAGCCTCGGTGAAGTGGTAAGATAAAAGTAGACACCACCAAAAAAATAGTAGACAATAGAAATAGCTTTTTATTCTATAGATTCTTATATTATACAGGAGGTATCACATATGCTTACCAAAGAAGAACGCATACTCATTGGGAAAAGAATTGTAGAAGGTGAAATAACCGTTCATGACGCAGAAAAGGAATATCACATTTCTCGTTCTTCTGCGCAGCAATACGCCACAAATTACAGAAAATCGAATGGTCTGCCCTTACGAAAAACTTCTCCTGGAATGGCACGCAAATCCGAAGCCCTGGATTTGGATCTGGAGAGCTTACAGGCAATGTCAAAGGAAGAATTGATCGATCAGCTGATTCTTTCAAAAGTAAATGAACTGCGCTTAAAAAAGGATACGAAGTGAAAGGAGCTGGTGCAAAAAAGGAATTCTTTTTTTTAAACAGCAGGAATTCGAAATCATAATAGAGCTTTCTCACCAGTTCCCTGTAAAGAAACTTTGTAAGGTTATGCAGGTGAACCGCAGCGGTTTTTACAAATGGAAGAAACGGCTTGAGCACCCCTCGGATCGTTTAAAAACATTCGTAAACAACCTCATGTTGTTCAAGGAGTGATGTTGTATAAATAAAGTTGACACCTTATTCTCAAAGAATTCATGTATAAT
>ENA-UOJV01001438-UOJV01001438.1-human-gut-metagenome-genome-assembly--contig:-C82-NODE-1438-length-26099-cov-25.303717_pt1 | contig 26099 bp, 20 predicted proteins | sample MGYA00242356_ERZ723903 | MGnify/ENA metagenome assembly ERZ723903
AGTACATCGACGCCAAGCGCAACATCCTGCTCTACCAGAAGCAGCCCTGCCGCGCTGTCCTCGGCTATGAGAACGAGATCAGCCGCTCCATGCAGAAGGACTGCAGGGGCAAGCAGGTCTGGTTCACCCGCCTGCACGAGACGGACAACGGCGCGTTCCTGCGGGAGGACGGGATGCTCTGCATGGCAGAGAACGGCGTCGTGACTCCCTTCCTCGCCCAGAAGGACGTGAAGCTGCGGGGCCTGCACAACATTGAGAACCTGCTGGCCGCTGCCGCCGCCGTCTGGGGCGAGGTGCCTGTGGAAGCCATCCAGCTGGTGGGCAGTAATTTCACCGGCGTGGAGCACCGCATCGAGCCGGTGCGCGTGCTGGACGGCGTCACTTATTATAATGACTCCATCGGCACCAGCCCCACCCGCACTATCGCCGGTCTGCGCAGCTTCGACCAGAAGGTCATCCTCATCGCAGGCGGCTACGACAAGCACATCCCCTACGAGCCGCTGGCCCCTGAGATCACGGCTCATGTCAAGAACCTCGTGCTGATGGGTGCTACCGGCCCCCGCATCGAGAAGGCCGTGCGCGAAGACCCGAACTTCAACGAGGCCAAGCTGCCCATCCAACACGCCGACAATATGCAGCACGCCGTGGAGCTGGCCCGCGCCTGCGCAAAGCCCGGTGACATCATCATTCTCTCGCCGGCCAGTGCTTCTTTCGACCTCTACCCGAACTTTGAAGTGCGTGGCCGCGAGTTCAAGAGCATCGTCAACGCGCTGAAGTGATCGCCCAAATCAAAACGCCCCGCCAGAAGCAGCGCTTTTTGAACGCCTGCCGGGGCAAGCTCTGTCTCGGGGCGACCATGCCGCTGGCGTTCGCCCTCTTCGGTAAGAGCCAGCCGGGCCGCTTTTTCGCCGGGCCGACGCTGGCGCTGGATGTCGGCGGCAGCACCGCGTGGCTGGCGGGTCACGCCAACCCCGAGGAGCTGGCGGGCTTTCTGGCTTTCTGCGGCTGTGAGGCCGTGGTGCTGGATGAAGCCGAGTGTCCGCCGCCCACCGGTTGGAAACGGGCAAAGACACACAGCGTCTTCGGCCTTGCGCCGGGGCGTCAGCTGCCCTTGCCTGAGGCAGACGCTGCCCTCTGGCAGAGTCTTGCCAAAAACACAGAACCTGCCGCCGGAAAAGCAGCGGATCTGCTCTTCCCTGACAGGCCCTCAAAACGGGACGACTTTTACTCTGAGCTCTGCTCCAAGCGCAGCCGGGGCCTTGCCCGGGTCTGGACACTGGAACGGGAAGGAAACATCATCTGTACTGTGGGGGCCTACGCGCTGGCAAATGGTCAGGCATACATGGCCTGCGGCGAGACCGTGGAAGCTCTGCGGGGCAAAGGCGTCGGCGGGCGGCTCATCGTCGAGATGGCGAATGCCCTCGCCGCCGAAGGCTGGATGCCTGTCTTCCTGTGCAGTCCCGAGCGGGTGCATTTCTATACCCGGCTGGGCTTTGAGAAGATGGGGGAGTATGCACGATATGAAGTACAATAACAATTAAGGATTCATTATAATGTCAATGTTAAATCACTTTTTCGATTATAAACCCGAAGTTCTGGCGCTGGATGAAAAAGCTCTCGAGCTCTGCCAGCCCTACTTCAAGCAGATGGAGGACATCCGCGACTACAACCAGCTCAAGATGCTGAAAGCATTTGCGGACACCCAGATGTCCTCCACCGATATGCTGGGTACCACCGGCTACGGCCTGTGGGACAGCGGCCGCGCCAAGCTCGAGCAGATCTTTGCCGAGGTGATGGGCGCCGAAGATGCACTGGTGCGCAGCCAGTTCCAGAGCGGCACCCACACGCTGGCCGTGGCCCTCTTTGGTCTGCTGCGGGCAGGCGATACCCTGCTGGCTGCCACGGGCCGTCCGTATGACACGCTGGAAGGGGTCATCGGTCTGGATGGCAAGGGCAAAGGCACCGGAACCCTGATGGATTACGGCATCAAGTACGACGAGGCCCCGCTGAAGGCCGACTTTACCCCGGACTATGAGCTCATCGCCCAGAAAGCCCCGGGCGCGAAGGTCTGCCACATCCAGCGCAGCCGCGGCTACCTGCAGCGCAACGCCTTCGACCTCGACACCATCCGCAAGGTCGCCGACACCGCACGTGCCGCCAACCCCGACATCATCATCTTTGTGGACAACTGCTACGGCGAGTTTACCCAGAAGGAAGAGCCCTGCCAGGCAGGTGCAGACCTCGTGGTGGGCAGCCTCATCAAGAACCCCGGCGGCGGCATTGCCCCCACCGGCGGCTATATCGCAGGCCGGAAAGACCTCGTGGAGCTCTGCGCCTACCGCCTGAACGCCCCCGGCCTCGGCAAGGAGCTGGGCTGCACCCTCGAGACGCCCCGCGATATGTATCTGGGCTTCTACTACGCCCCCGGCGTGGTCTGCGAGGCCATCAAGACGGCCATCTACGCCCAGTGCCTGCTGGAACTGGTGGGCAAAAAGCCCATCCCTCGCTACTGCGAGGCCCACAACGACATCGTCACCTGCTTTGATGCTGGTACGGCGGACGCCCTCATCGGCTTCTGTCGGGGAGTTCAGGCCGCAAGCCCCGTGGACAGCTATGCCGCCCCGGAACCTTCTCCGGAACCGGGCTACACCGACGAAGTTATCATGGCCAGCGGCAGCTTTACCCAGGGCAGCACCATCGAACTTTCCTGCGACGGCCCGCTGCGTGAGCCGTATACCTGCTACCTGCAGGGCGGCCTAAACTTCGCCGCCAGCCGCGCAGGCGTCCTGCTGGCTGTGCAGAATGCGTATTTTAAGGACTGAACCTCTCAGTCACCTTCGGTGCCAGCTCCCCTCTCGAGGGGAGTCTAAGATGAAAAGGATCAAAAAATGCCACGATTAAGCGACCGCGTCGGCACCTTTACCGACTCTGTCATCCGCCGGATGACCCGCATCAACAACCAATACGATTCCATCAACCTGTCGCAGGGCTTCCCTGATTTCGACCCGCCGAAGGAGCTGACCGACGCGCTGGCCAAAGCCGCTCACGACGGCCCCCATCAGTACGCTGTGACCTTCGGTGCGCAGAACTTCCGGGAGGCGCTGGCGAAAAAGACCAGCCCGGCCCTCCACCACGAGGTGGACCCCAACACGGAAATCTGCGTCACCTGCGGCGGCACCGAGGCCATGATGGCCGCCATGATGACCATCTGCAACCCCGGCGACAAGGTGATGGTATTCTCGCCGTTTTACGAGAACTACGGCGCAGACGCCATCCTCTCGGGGGCTGAACCCATCTACATCCCATTAGTGCCGCCGGAGTATGAGTTCGATTTGAGCCTCATCGAGAAGGGCTTTGCCGAGGGTGCCAAGGCGCTTATCCTCTGCAACCCCTCCAACCCCTGCGGCAAGGTCTTCCGCCGCGACGAGCTGGAAGCCATTGCCAGGCTTGCCATCAAGTACGACGCTTTTGTGGTGACGGATGAGGTGTACGAGCACATCGTCTACGCCCCGGCAGAGCACATCTGCATGGCCAGCCTGCCCGGTATGTTCGAGCACACCATCACCTGCAACTCCCTCTCCAAGACTTACTCCATCACCGGCTGGCGTCTGGGCTACCTCATCGGCCCGGCCTACGTCATCGAGGGCGCCCGCAAGGTGCATGACTTCCTGACTGTCGGTGCAGCCGCACCCCTGCAGGAGGCCGCCGTCGCCGGTCTGACCATGCCCGCAAGCTACTATGAAGGTCTGCGCGCTCTTTACACCGAGAAGCGCGACCACTTCCTTGCCGGGCTGGATGCCATCGGCCTCAAGCACAACGTCCCGCAGGGTACTTATTTTGTCATGATAGACATTTCGGATTTCCTCGCCCTGCCCCAGTTCAAGGGCTGGACCGACCTGGAATTCTGTGAGTGGATGATAAAGAACATCGGTGTGGCGGCTGTCCCCGGTTCGAGCTTCTTCAAAGAGCCGGTCAACCACCTCATCCGGATGCATTTTGCCCGCGGCACCGACGTGCTGGACGAGGCTGTGCATCGTCTGGCAAAGCTGACGGAGCTGCTGAAATATAGCAGTTTGCGTTTTTAATGCACAAGCAACAGCCGCAAACTGCATATCGCAAAGATGCAGTTTTGACCGGCACTATTTTTGAAAATTGCGATAAGAAAGAGGACATCATGCGATTTTTTGCGTGATGTCCTCTTTCTCTATCGAGAGATAGATCTTATCAGCGGCCTTGCCCTCTCAGTCTGTAAGTAAGGGGAGCCGCAGCGTGAAAATGCTGCCCTTGCCGACTTCACTTTGCAATGTGATCTCGCCGTGGTGGAGGTGGGCCAGCTCCTGCGCGATGGTCAGGCCGAGGCCGGTGGAGTCGTGCTTTTTGTCGGCGGTGGTATGGAAGTATCGGTCAAAGACAGCGCTCTGGTCTTCCGGCGCGATGCCGCAGCCGGTGTCCTGTACGCTGACGCAGGCCGTTTCGCCCTCGACGCGGCAGTCTACATGGATGCTGCCCCCGGCGGGAGTATAGTGGATGGCGTTGGTGACAAGGTTCTGGATAATTTGCTGTAACCGCACGCTGTCGCCCCAGACGGGCAGAGGCGTGTCGGCGCTGACATGGAGTTCGACGCCCTTCTGGTCGGCCTCGCTCCGGCAGGCGGCGCAGACGGCGGCGGCTTCTTCGTTGAGGGCGGCGCGGTCTTCGTTGAGCAGGATCTGCTTCTGCTCGAGCTTTGCCGCGAGGAAGAGGTCTTCCGTCAGCCGCCGCAGGAATTCAATGCGCTGACGCAGAGCCGGAAGCAAGGCCGGAAGGGCCTCGGGGGCCGATTCCAGTGTTTCCAGCCCGCCGCTGACGGCGAAGAGAGGGCTGCGAAGGTCGTGAAAAATGTTGAGCATCATGCTCTTGCGGGCCTCGGTCTCGGCGGTCAGCTCTTTTGTCCGCTCTGCCACCCGGGCGTCCAGCTCCCGGGCCAGCTGCTCGGTGCGGTCGAAGAGGAGAGCAAACCTCCGGCAGACGAACACCATGCAGCCGATGGCAAAGGGAAGGTCGTAGAGGCGGGCGCAGCGCAGCAGGTAGAAGGGGACAGACTCCACAAAAAGCACGCTGTCCAGCCCGGGCATCAGCGCCCAGACCCGGAAGCCGGTGGTGACAGCACCGGGCAGGAGCATCAGAGCGGCACCCTCATAGTCTGCGTTCACGGCGGCCATTAAGTAATAAAGGCAGAGGCACATGCCCGCTACCAGCATCCCGACCCGCAGCGGGGGATAGCTGCTCATGGACAGCGCAAAGAAGACGACGCATCCGGCGGCAAGCGCAAGGAGCCCCCGCCCAGAGCGGGGCAGTTTTACCCCCAGCAGCCCTGCCGCCAGCAGTGCCGAGGCCAGCACAGTGAGGGAGAAGAAGGAGCGGAGGATGCGCTGGAGCAGACGGTTTCGGATGGCCGGGAAGAAGAAGACCATCAGCGCCCAGACGCTCATAATGACGAGGTAGAGCAGGAAGTACCCCAGCTCCGGCAGGTGCTTATAGTGGTAGAGCGCCAGCAGCACCATCCCCATGGTCACAAAGGCCGTCAGAGCGATGAGCTGAGTCATGGTGCGGAAGCGGAATGCCCGGGAGGCGAAGGCGGAAGTCATCAGCCATGTCTGGGGGCTGCGGCCGCAGGTGAACACCAGCTCCACCGTCTCGCCGGGCGTGACGTCCAGTGCATACAGCTCCCCCGAGCGCTCGAGGCTGGTGAGGCTCTCAGGGGCCAGCGGTACCGCTGTGTTGGTGACGCAGAGGGTGAGGGACGGGATGTCTTCACCCACCGTGAAAGTAAAGTGCCACTGGCCGGGGGCTTCCTGCCGCCAGCCGTCCAGCGCGATACCCTGGGCGGCGTGCTGGGCTGTGAGCACACTGCCGCTGTGCAGATGCTCGAACTGTGCGTTGCCCCAGATACCGGCCAGCACGATAAAGGCCGTAAGCAGGGCGGAGAAAATCAGAATGGGCCATTTTTGCTTCATGGCGATGCCTCCCCTTGTAGATGCGCAAAAAATAAGGTATACTATAGTATAACAAATCGTGCGAAAAAAGGGGAGGGCTGACAGGATGATCCGCGTATTGTTGGTGGAAGATGACCCCGTGATCCGCGACACCACATGCTATTTTCTGAAAAGTCAGCAGAATTTTGAGGTGGTCTGTGCAGAGACGGGCGGCGACGCTTTGAGCCATGCGCGGGAAAAGTTCGATGTCATCCTGATGGACATCCTTCTCCCGGACACCAACGGCGTGGACCTCTGCCAGCGTCTGCGCAGCTGGCACCACTGCCCTATCATCTTCACATCCTGTCTGGACGATACCGATACCATCGTCCGCGCGCTGGAAATGGGCGGCGACGACTTTCTGGCAAAGCCCTATAATAACAAGATCCTGCTGGCCCGCATCATGGCCAACATCCGCCGGGTGCAGATGGACGGAGCAGAGCCCAGCGTCAACGGCTACCACTGCACGGCCTTCACGCTGGATGCCAACAGCCACAGCGTGGAGAAGGATGGCCGCAGCGTCCATCTGGCCGACATGGAATATCGCATCCTCACCCTCTTCGTCCGCTACCCGAACACCTTCTTCACAGCCAACGAGCTCTACCAGAAGATATGGGGCAAGGAAAGCCTCGGCGATGTGCGAACGGTGCAGGTACATATCCACAACCTCCGCAGCAAGATAGAGCCCGACCCGGCAAAGCCTGTCTACTTAAAAAATATCTGGGGCAAGGGTTATGTGTTCCAGCCGGACGGCGGCAAGGTTTAAGAATCGTTTTGATGAGAGCGCCGACTTCTTAAGGAAACTTAAGCGGTCGGCGCTCTTTTTGGACTTGTTAAGCAAATAATTAACGAGAATGTCCAGAATTGAACTAAGAAATGGCTAGGATGTTTAAGGATTCTTAAAAGACAGACCCTTGAATTTGTGTTAAATTATTATCGAACGATGTGGGCGGCAGTGCAAGAAGGTCTGCCGCTGCACGGAGCTATGAGAAAGAATAGAGAAGAAGAAAAAGACACGAAGAAAGGAACCACGCAAAATGAACAAGATCTCCCGTAAAGGTTTTCTGAAGATCGCTGCTGCAGCTGCCATGTCTGGTGTGACTGCCGGTGCTCTGGCTGCCTGCAATGCTGCCAGCTCTTCCACCGCTGCTTCCGGTGCAACAGGCACCTACATCCCCGGCACCTATGAGGGTACTGCTGAGGGCATCTCTTCTACCGTCAAGGTCACCATGACCTTCTCTGACAGCGCTGTGACCGACGTTGTGGTCGATACCTCCGGCGAGACTGCTTCTTACGGCGCTGCTGCTGCCGACCAGCTGCGTGAGCAGCTGATGGCTGCAGGCTCTGCTGAGATCGACGGCGTTTCCGGTTCCACCATCACTTCCGACGCTGTCATGAAGGCTGCCAAGAGCTGCTACGCTCAGGCCAAGGGCGAGGCTACTGTGACCTCTGTCCAGCTGCCCACCGGTGACGAAAACGATTGGCTGGGCAAGGAGCCTGACATCGACGAGGCTGCCATCACCGAGACCGTGGACACCGACATCCTCATCGTGGGTGCAGGCAACGGCGGTATATTCGCTGCCGCCTATGCTGCCGCCAACGGCCTGAACTTCCGCATCATCGAGCAGAACGGCAACGTGCAGGATACCCGTCACTGGTACGGCGCTATCGATTCTGCTGCCGCAAAGGAAGCAGGGGAAAAGCCCGCTGACCGTGCCAAGCTGCTGAGCGAGATCTCCCGCTACGCTTCCGGCAAGTGCGACCAGCGCGTTGTCAAGACCTGGATCAATGAGTCTGCTGCAATGCACGATTTCATGCGCAGCATTCTGGAAGATAAGTACGGCTGGACCTGCGATTTCACTTCCGGCGCGGAGGCAGCATGGCCTGCCGAGAACGCCGAGCACAACACCGATTACCTCTTCCCCGTGCAGGAGCACAACTACATGGCCAGCGAGTCTGCCTCTGGCAAGCCCCGTAACGAGCTGCTGCTGGACTACATCCGTGAGCTGGGCTACGATGTGGACTTCAAGACCTCTCTGGCAAAGCTGGAGAAGGACTCCACTGGCCGCATCACCGGCATCATCGCCCAGAGCACCGAGGATGACCACTTCATCCGCTACAACGCCAACAAGGGCGTTCTGCTGGCCTGCGGCGGCTTCCCCGGCAACCCCTACATGATGGAGCAGCTGGACCCGCTGGGCACCTCTGTCACCACCGCCTGCTCCTACTCTCCGGCCGATAAGGGCTACGGCATCCGTGCCGCTGTCTGGGCCGGTGCAAACTTCGACAAGGAAGCTGCTCCCATGCTGTTCGACCGTGGCATCGTGGCTCCCGGCGTGGACGGCGGTTATGTGGCAAGCGACTCCGCTTTCGGCGGCAAGGCCTTCCCCGGCCCCATCCGCCAGTACAACCCCGGCACTCAGCCTTTCCTGAAGGTCAACCGCAACGGTGAGCGTTTCGCCAACGAGAGCAGCCCCTACAACGATATTGTTTACGCTGCTGCTCATCAGCCGGGTCGCGTCTACGCACAGATCTGCGACGCCAATGTTCTGGAGGATGCAAAGCGCTTCCACACCATCGGCTGCTCTGCCCAGACCCGCAACGGCGGCGAGAAGTATTTCCAGGGCAAGGTCGATGAGGCTGTTGCAGCTGGCACCCTGTTCGTCTGCGACACCATCGAAGAGCTGGCCGACAAGCTGGGCTTCACCGGTGAGGCCAAGGACACCTTCCTCGCTACCGTTGAGCGTTACAACGAGCTGTACGACAAGCAGAACGACGAGGACTTCGGTAAGCCCGCTTACCGTCTGAGCGCCATCCGCACCGCTCCCTTCTACGGCTGCTGGCTGGGTGCCTCTCTGCTGACCACCGAGCAGGGCATCGCCATCAACGACAAGGGTCAGGCTCTGGACAACGATAATAAGCCGATGCCTGGCCTGTATGTCACCGGCGATATGTCCGGCTCCTTCTTCGCCAACAACTATCCCTGCCTGATGGCAGGCGTGGCTATGGGCCGCACCCTGACCTACGCCATCAAGGCGATCAAGCAGATGGGCGGTCTGGAATAAGTTATCCCTCAGTGGTACCTGAGCGCATAAGATAAAAAGACACCGCAGAAGTGTGAAAGCTTCTGCGGTGTCTTTCTTTGTCGAAAACCCTCTATACACAAAACCACAAATGGCGAAAAAGTCTTAAAAACAGGCTCAGCACACGGCCCGATGGACGGGCAGCGGCTCCACGATGTCGGGATGGATGCCCTCACGGTAGTCGAGGTCGCCCTGGTCGAGGCCGCGCAGCAGCACTTCGGCGGTGGCGATGTTGGTAGAGATCGGCACACTGTGCATATCGCACAGCCGCAGCAGGTTCTGCTCGCTGCTGCCGTTCTCGGCCTTGAGCGGGTCGCGGAAGAAGAGCACGAGGTCTACTTCGTCGCAGGCCACCCGGGCCGAGATCTGCTGAATGCCGCCCAGCTTCCCGGAGAGGTAGCAGTGTACGGGCAGGCCGGTGGCCTGCGCCAGCATCCGACCGGTGGTGCCGGTGGCAATGACTGTGTTGCGGGATAGGATGCCGCTGTAAGCTGTGCAGAACTGCAGCGCCAGCTCTTTGCGGGAATCATGTGCAAGAATAGCAATCGTCATAACGCTCTCTCCTTCATTCCAAGTATAGTGTTGTGGATGGGCGGATATGCTCGGAAGAGTGCTCTCCGCAGTAAAACGGTCTGAAAAGTTGAAGTCTTGTGGAGAACAATTCTCGATAAACAGACTAAACCAGTGCGATTGTGTCGAATCACACCCTCATTTTAAATTTAACCCGCAGAAGGCCCGTATGTCAAGAGGTTTGTTGTGATTTTTGCAAGATAAAATGGCAAAAGTATGACTATAGCTTTGTGGAGAATGGAGAAAATTTGGATACAAGGAATTATTCTCGGATGAATTTGCAAAACTTTTTCAGCCAAAAGTGTGCTTGAGAGAAAAACGGTCCATCTCGATGAAACAAAAATACAGGCCGGGGCATTTGGCCCCGGCCTGTGGAGAAAATTTTTACCGAAAGGGTGATGTATCCCGGAAAACCCGAAAATTACCGGGTCTGACCGTTGCCGTGGATGATGTACTTATAGCTGCACAGCTCGCCGAGGCCCATGGGTCCCCGGGCGTGGAGCTTCTGGGTGGAGATGCCCATCTCACAGCCAAGGCCGAACTCTCCGCCGTCGGTGAAGCGGGTGGAGCAGTTGACGTAGACGGCGGCACTGTCCACTGCCGCCGTGAAGAGGGCAGCATGGGCGTCAGTCCGGGTCAGGATGGCTTCGCTGTGGCCGGTGGAGTGAGCCGCGATGTGGGCGATGGATTCCTCCACGCTGTCCACGATTTTCACCGCAAGGATGTAGTCGAGGAACTCCGTGTCGAAATCCTTCGGCCCGGCAGGGGTGCCGGGGATGAGGGCGGCAGCGCGCTCGTCCAGCCGCAGTTCCACCGGGTGCAGACCCTTGGCGGTGCGGTCGGGGCCGAGGCGCTGGGCCAGCTTCGGCAGGAATTCGCTCGCAATGGCGCTGTGGACGAGGCAGACTTCCTCGGCGTTGCAGACGCTGGGGCGGCTGGCCTTGGCGTTCTCGATGATGTCCAGCGCCTTGGTCTGGTCGGCGGTGTCGTCCACGAAGATGTGGCAGATGCCGGTGCCGGTCTGGATGCAGGGGACTTTCGCGTTCTCGACGCAGGCACGGATGAGTCCGGCCCCGCCGCGCGGGATGAGCAGGTCCACATAGCCGACGGCAGTCATCAGGGCGTTGGCCGAGGCATGGGTGGTGTCCTCAATGAGGCAGACTGCTGTTTCAGGCAGACCGTTTGCCCGCAGACCCTGCCGCAAGGCCTGAACGATGGCGTTGGCCGAGCGCCACGCCTCTTTGCCGCAGCGGAGGATGCAGGCATTGCCGCTCTTGATGGCGAGGGCGGCAGCGTCGCTGGTGACGTTGGGGCGGCTCTCGTAGATGATGGCGATGACGCCCATCGGCACGGCGGTCTTCTCGATGACGAGGCCATTGGGACGCTCGATGCGGCTCAGCACCCGGCCCACCGGGTCAGGCAGGGCGGCAACGTCCCGGATGCCCTTGGCCATGGCCTCGATGCGCTGGGGCGTCAGGGCGAGGCGGTCCAGCATGACATCGCTGATGCGGCCCTTGGCGGCGGCCATGTCCTCGGCGTTGGCGGCGAGGATGGCGTCCATGGATTCCGGTGCGCAGAGGGCATCAGCCATCCCGAGAAGGGCAGAATCACGGGTGCCGCTGTCCGAAAGGGCAACGGCAGTCTTGGCCCCGCGGGCGGCTTCCAGAATTTCCTGTGTGGTCATGTTATGCCTCCTGTCTGTGGGCCGCAAAGCGGGTGCCTGCGGCACGGCCCTCGGCGATGTCATAGAGCAGCTCGGGGTGGGCGCCGTTCACGATGACCATGTCAGCTCCGCTGGAGGTCACCATCCGGGCGGCCCGGAGTTTGGTGGACATTCCGCCGGTACCCAGCGCCGAGCCGGCTCCGTCGGCCAGCGCCATCACCTCAGGCGTGATGTCCTCCACCAGCGGGATGAGCTTTGCGTCCGGGTGGGTGTGGGGGTTGGCAGTGTAGAGGCCGTCGATGTCGCTCAGCAGTACCAGCAGATCAGCTTTGATGCAGCAGGTGACGATGGCGGCGAGGGTGTCATTGTCGCCGATGGAGGTGATCTCGTCGGTGGCGACGGTGTCGTTCTCGTTGATGATGGGCAGTGCGCCCAGCTCCAGCAGACGGGTGAGGGTGTTCTGGATGTTCTCACGGCGGCTGGCGTGTTCGATGTCCACGCCGGTGAGCAAAATCTGCGCCACCGTGTGGTCGTAGGCGCTGAACAGCCGGTCGTAGGTGTACATCAGCTCACACTGACCCACGGCGGCACAAGCCTGCTTGGAGGACATATCGGTAGGGCGGGCGGAAAGCGACAGCTTGCCCACACCCATGCCGATAGCACCCGACGACACGAGGATGACCTCATGTCCGGCGTTCTTCAAATCGCTGAGCACTTTCACCAGCTCTTCGGTGTGGCGGATGTTCAGCCGTCCGGTGGAGTGGGCCAGTGTGGAGGTGCCGACTTTGACTACGATGCGCATAGATCAACCCTTTCCCATCTCTTTTGTCTTGTTGTAGGAGGCGATGACAGCGTCCATCACCGCGCCCCGCAGGCCCTTTTCTTCCAGCACCCGCACGCCCTGGATGGTGCTGCCGCCGGGGCTGCACACGGCGTCCTTGAGTGCGCCGGGGTGCTGGCCGCTCTCGAGCACCAGCTTTGCGCTGCCCAGCACCATCTGGGCGGCATACTCCTGCGCTTTGGCCCGGGGCAGGCCGCAGGCCACGCCGCCGTCGGCCAGCGCCTCGATGAACTGGTACACCCAGGCCGGGCCGCAGCCGGACATGCAGCTGGCCGCGTCGATGAGGCTTTCCGGCACAGCATCCAGCCGCCCGGCGGGGGCCATCAATTTCAGAAACTCGGCCTCTTCCTCGGCGGTGACATTGGAGGTGCAGTACTGGATCATACCGGCCCCCACCGAAGCGGGCGTGTTGGGCATGATGCGGATGACGGGGCAGTCGCTGCCCGCCATCTCCTGAATGCGGGCGATGGACAGGCCCGCCGCCATGCTGCACAGCACGAAGCGGCTGGGCCGTTCGGCCAGCGTAAAGCGGAGTGGTGCCAGCAGCTCCTCCATCATCTGGGGTTTGACGGCTAAGAAAATGAGGTCGCAGCGGCCTGCCACCTCGTCGTTGATGGTGGTGTTGCAGCCCAGCTCAGCGGCCAGAGCCTCTGCCTTGGCGGCGGTGCGGTTGGCCAGCCAGACGTTCTGCGGGTCTGCCGCCTTGCAGACGGCCCGGGCGATAGCCCCGCCCATGTTGCCGCAGCCTAAGAAACCGATGGTATTCAGCATAAGAAAAACCTCTTTCCCAATCAAAAGAACAGGGGAGATGCCCCCCTCTGTGTCTCCATTGTAAGCAGGGCCGGGGGAGAAATCAAGAGGAAAGCCGGAAAATGTCAAAGCTTTTCGGAAAGCTCCTGATAGACGCGCTGCGGCGGCGCAGGCTTTTTTGCTGTCCGAATCTTAAGAAAACATAAAAAGTTCATGAAAAAGTCGAAAAAGGTGCTTGCACCTGTACGGGCAGATGAGGTATCATAATAGATAGAAGTTGGAAAACTCCGCACAGAACGGGGCAAACGCGAAAGGATGGGCATTCTCGTGGCACAGACGACAAAACGCGCGCTGGAAGCATCGCTCAAAAAGCTGCTGCTCCGCAAGCCGCTGAATAAGATAACGATAAACGACATTACCGAGGACTGCGGCGTGAACCGCATGACCTTTTACTACCATTTCAAGGATATTTACGATTTGGTGGACTGGATCCTGGTGGAGGATGCCACAGAGGCACTGGAAGGCCATCAGGACTTTGAGACGTGGAGCGACGCCTTCCGCGATATGCTGGAAAAGGTGCAGGCCAACCGGGTGCTGGTGCTGAATGTCTACCGCTCCATCAGCCGGGAACAGGTAGAGCAGTATCTCTATAAAATGCTTGACCCTCTGCTGCGGATGTTTGTAGAGCGTGAAAACATCCCGGTGCAGGAAGAGGACAAGCAGTTCATCATTGATTTTTATAAGTATGGCTTTGTGGGCATGGTGCTGGAATGGATACGCCGCGATATGAAGACCGAACCGGCCATCATGGCCGAACGGCTCAACACCATGATGCAGGGGGATCTGAAGCGGGCGCTGCTGCGCTTCAGCACCGACGGCAGAGCATCAAAAATCGACGACTGATAAAAATTTGAACAAGCAGAGCAGGATGATAGAAAAACTATCACCCTGCTTTTGTTGTTTATAGAACCTTTGTCGGAAAAATGTTAAAGTATTGTCAAAACAAAGGGCTGGCAAAGACCCGCACAAGGAGGCAGACTTTTATGAGTATCGCGTTGGAGCCGTTGAGCCATAAGGTACAGCGTACCGCTGTCGGAACGATGGTGGATGTGGCACTGGCTCATGTCAGAAAAGACCGTCAGAAGGCGTTTGCCGAGATGGTGGACGTCGCCAAGCAGTTCTATGGCGACTCGTTCAGCGAGGAGACGTATGAGCACGCCCGCGCAGTGCTGACCGATGCTGACAGCAAGTGGTCGAAGCTCATCAACTGTGTGCTCGACCAGACCGCGCCCAGCGTGGCACGCACCACGGCGCTCAACCTTGGCTATGAGGCGTTCTTCCGGGGGACAAAGACCATCCGCGAGAATCGCACAAAGTACCACTGCAACATTCCGTGGCTGATCCTGTTCGACCCCACTTCGGCTTGCAATATGCACTGCGTGGGATGCTGGGCGGGCGAGTACGGCCACAAAAACAACCTCAGCTTTGAGGATATGGACAAAATTATCACCGAGGGCAAGGAGCTGGGGGTCTATCTCTATATGCTCACCGGCGGCGAGCCTCTGGTGCGGAAGGCGGATATTCTCCGTCTGGCAAAAAAGCACAACGATGTGCAGTTTGCGATCTACACGAACTCTACCCTCATCGATGAGCCGTTCTGCGAAGAGGTCGTAAAACTGGGCAATATCGCCTTCATGCTCTCGATCGAGGGAACTCCCTCTACCAATGATGCCCGGCGGGGCGACGGCCACTATGCCGCTGTCATGAATGCGATGGACTTGCTCAAGGCCCACGGGATCCTTTTTGGCACCTCCATCTGCTATACCAGAGACAATCTCGAAGCCGTCACCAGCGACCTCTTTATGCGGATGCTCTGCGACAAGGGTGCGCACTTCGGGTTCTACTTCCACTATATGCCGGTAGGCAACGAGGCTGCGCCGGAGCTGATGCCCACGCCTGCTCAGCGCAAGTACATGATCGAGCGCATCCGGTATCTCCGCTCAGAAAAAAGCGATATTCCGTTTTATCCGATGGACTTCCAGAACGATGGCGAGTTTGTGGGCGGATGCATTGCGGGCGGACGCAACTATTTTCATATCAATTCGGCGGGCGATGCAGAGCCGTGCGTCTTTATCCACTATTCCAACGCCAACATCCACGACAGCAGCATCCTCGATATTCTCCGCAGCCCGCTCTTCATGGCTTACCACAACGGCCAGCCCTTCAATAAAAACCATCTGCGTCCCTGCCCGATGCTGGAAAACCCCGAGCTTCTGCGCCAGATGGTGCATGACACCGGTGCTCACAGCACCGACTTGCAGTCGCCCGAGAGCGTAGACCACCTCTGCGACAAATGCGGTGCATATGCTGCCGACTGGCAGCCTGTAGCCGACGAGATCTGGTCGCACGTCACCCTCAGGGAGAGCCGGTACGAGAATTACAAGGACTGGGAACCGGCGCATTCCACTGCTCACGCGAAATGACTTTATCGGTCTTTCAAACATAAAAATGCGCAGAAAAGCCCCCATCTTCACCGGCTGAGGCAGCCGGGAGGATGGGGGCTTTATCTTGTTATTTTATTCTTCGCCGGAATCAATGACGATTTCGGTTTCCGTTCCTTCATCTTCTACAGGCGCGGGAGCCGGGTCGCCGGGATCGCCGAACTCGTCGTGGTAGACGGTCATCTGGTCGAGCTGGCCGTTGCGGCGCAGGCCGTGGAAGACCAGCTTCTTGATGACGTCATAGATGACGGCGAACAGCGGCACGCCCACGATCATGCCCACGAAGCCCCACAGACCGCCGAACAGCAGGATGGAGAAGAGCACCCAGAAGCTCGAAAGGCCGGTGGTGTTGCCCAGGATCTTCGGGCCGATGACATTGCCGTCCAGCTGCTGGAGCACCAGCACGAAGAGCACGAACCAGATGGCCTTGATAGGGCTTTGGATGAGGATGAGCAGCGTTGCAGGCACGGCACCGATGAAGGGGCCGAAGAAGGGGATGACGTTGGTGACGCCGATGATGACCGACACCAGCAGTGCGCTCGGGAACTTGAAGATGATGCAGGCAAAGTAGCAGAGCACGCCAATGATGGCGGAGTCCATGATCTTGCCGTTGATGAAGCCGCCGAACATCTTGTCTGCGTAGAGGACTTCCTCCTGGATGAGCTGCGCCCAGTGGGGCTTGACGACGCTGTAGAGGATCATCTTGGCCTGTTTGGCGAACTTTTTGCGGCTGGCCAGCAGGTAAACAGCAACGATAAGGCCGATGAGCAGGTTCTTGAACCAGATCACCACATTCATGACGCCAACGCCCACACCGCTCAGGATGCCTTGTAAATTCTGCAGCGAGGGGAGCAGGGTGGTGCGCAGAGTGGTCAGATTGTCAGCAATGGCATCGTAGGCATCGTTGAAGTAGCCCATCAGTGTCTCATTATCCAAGAAGACTTTCTGTGTGTTCACCCAACGCATGAACCGGGTGATGCTGGTCTGCGCGGTGTAGTAGAGGGAGGTGACGCTTGTGATGAGCTGCGGCACCACCATCATCACGAGGGCGTAGACCACCAGCACACCGAACAGCAGCGTCGCCGTAATGGCAAGCATATTGGCCATGCTGTGGAGCTTTTCGGGGAAGATGCGGTGCAGAAAGCCCTCAATGGTGTTGCACACCGGCTTGAGCAGATAGGCGATGACGGCACCATAGATGAAGGGCATCAGGATGCCGGTCACCTTGGAGACCGCGTCGCCGAACCCGTCGAAGCGGTAGATGAAGAAGAAGAACAGGATGCTTAGACTTATCGCACCAAAGCCCGCGAGCATTCCGTAGATATAGGGCTTGATGTGCGGTTTTTTGTCCATCATGTGTGACTCCATTCCTGCCGCAGACGGCAGGAGCCGGTACGGCGATGTTTAGATTTTGTTGCTGCGGCGCCAGATGTGCATCTTCTCGGCCTCTTTGATAAGCTCCTCGCGGAAGTCGGGGTGTGCTACATTGATGAGGGCTTCGGCCTTCTCCCAGGTGGTCAGACCCTTGAGGTTGACGCAGCCGTATTCGGTGCAGAGGTAATGCAGATTGGCGCGGGTATCGGTGATGATGCTGCCGTTTTCCAGCGTGGGACGGATGCGGCTCTCGAGCTGACCGGTCTTCTTATTAAAGAAGGTAGAAGACAGGCAGATGAAGCTCTTGCCACCCTTGGAAAGGTATGCGCCCAGCACGAAGTCCAGCTGGCCGCCTGCACCGGAAATGTGCTTGACGCCGGCGCTCTCCGCATTCACCTGGCCGAACAGGTCGATGTCCACCGCATTGTTGATGGAGATGAAGTTGTCCAGCGCGGAGATGCTACGGATGTCGTTGGTGTAATCGACGGGAGCAGACATGCACTCGGGGTTGTTGTTGAGGTAGTCGTACATCTTCTGGGTGCCGGCACCGAAGGCGTAGACCTGACGGCCCTTGTCCAGCTGCTTGTGTGCGCCGGTGATCTTGCCGGCCTTGGCGATGTCCACGAAAGCGTCAACGTACATCTCGGTGTGGACGCCCAGGTCCTTCAAATCGCTCTGGGCGATGAGGCTGCCGATGGCGTTGGGCATACCGCCGATGCCCAGCTGCAGGCAGGCACCGTTGGGGATCTGCGGCACAACGAGGTTTGCGACCTTCAAATCGACCTCGGAAGCGGGGCCGGCAGCGGCCATCTGGCCGATGGGCGGATTGTCGCCCTCCACGATGCCGGTGACCTGGGAGATATGGACACAGTTTTCCATACCACCGAGGCAGCGGGGCATATTGGTGTTGACCTCCACGATGATCTTCCTGGCCTTCTCACAGACGGCACCCAGATGGGAAGCGCTGGGGCCGAAGTTGAAGTAGCCGTGCTCGTCCATCGGAGTCACCTGGAAGACGGCGATGTCCAGCGGGTCGGGACTCTCGCGGTAGTAGCGGGGCAGCTCCGAATAGCGGATGGGGGAGTAGAACGAGAAGCCCTGTGCGATGGCTTTGCGCTCAATGCCGCCCATGTGCCAGCTGTTCCAGGTCATGTGGGCAGCGGGGTCGTCGATCTGGAAGATCTCAGGCACCCACATCAGGATGCCGCCGCGGAAATTGACGTTTTCCAGTTCGGGCAGGCGCTTGGCAAGGGCGGCGTCCACAGCCACGGGGGTGTTGACGCACCAGCCGTAATCCACCCAGTCGCCGCTCTTGACCAGAGAAGCAGCCTGCTCGGCAGTCATCTTTTTCTGGGCATACATTTCCATGAAATCCATTATAAACCATCCTCTCCTTTAAGAACATAAAAGAATTGTAAATTTATTATTTACAATTCTACGGGACAAAATCTTAGCCGGAAATTTACCGTTTTTTCCCAGTCCGGACACTGTCTTATCACACCCCGGCGGTATCCTTGGGGTCGGCAGGGCAGAAGCCTCCGGCAGCGGCACACCTGCACAGCTTAGTTATAACATTAACAAACATTATAATCAAGCCCTCTTCCGCGAAAAAATGTCTCGCAGGACAATTTGACTAAATTTCTTAGGTATTTGTGGCGATTGTTTGGTATAGCAAAAACAATTTTTTTCGAAAAAGTACTTGATAAAATTTTGACGATATGGTTTACTAAGGGTGTACCAAGATGATGCGCCCCAGTGCGACGTTAATTGACTAAAAATTAACGATATTGCGATGGCGATGCGGTCTGGTACTTGAAGCAGGAACTGAAAAGTGCTATCATGGCAACACCAAATGCGCTTTTCCAAAGCGCGCAAATAAAGGAGACCATATCGATGGCAACAGCAGTTTACCCCGGGTCCTTTGACCCGGTCACGAAAGGACATCTCGACATCATCAAGCGAGCTGCAAAGATAAACGACCAGCTCATTGTGGCAGTGCTCATCAACAGCGCAAAGAACCCTCTGTTCACCGTAGAAGAACGGGTGGCGCTGCTGCGGGAATGCTGCAAGGACATCCCGAATGTGACGGTGGAGAGCTTCGACGGCCTGACCGTGGAGTTCGCCAAGAAGCGCCACGCTTCGGTGATGGTGCGGGGCCTGCGGGCGGTGACAGATTTCGAAAACGAGATACAGCTTGCCCAGACGAACCACGCACTGATGCCCGGTATCGAGACGATGTTCCTTGCCACCAGCATCAAGTGGAGCTACCTTTCCTCCACCATCGTCAAGGAGGCTGCCCGCTACGGCAGCAACATCTCCAAGTTCGTGACGCCCAACGTAGAGAATGCCATCCACGCCAAAGTGGAGCAGCTCCGGGCGGAAGGAAAGATGTTCTGATACCTTTTATAATGCAGAAAGGCCTTTGGGCTTTTTGATAAATAGTTTTACGAAACCCCGAAACATATAAATTCAGGAGGCTATTAACATGAAGAAAATTGTTATCGCATCTGCTTGCCGTACCGCTATTGGTAAGTTTGGCGGCACCCTGGCAAACGTCCCTGCTGCAGAGCTGGGCTCCATCGTCATTAAGGAGGCCCTGAACCGTGCTAACGTGAAACCCGAGCAGGTCGATCATGTTTACATGGGCTGCGTCATCCAGGCTGGTCTGGGCCAGAACGTCGCTCGTCAGGCTTCCCTGAAGGCTGGCCTGCCCATCGAGACCCCCGCCGTCACCGTCAACGTGGTCTGCGGCTCTGGTCTGAACTGCGTCAACATGGCTGCTCAGATGATCGAGGCCGGCGATGCTGACATCGTGGTCGCAGGCGGCATGGAGAACATGGACATGGCTCCCTTCGCAATGATGAAGGGCCGCTACGGCTACCGCATGGGCGCTCCCATGGGCAAGAGCGAGATCGTGGATACCATGGTCAACGATGCTCTGTGGGATGCCTGCGGCTTCAACAAGCACATGGGCATGACCGCTGAGAACGTCTGCACCAACGAGACCTATCAGAAGAAGTACGGCTACAGCCCCATCACCCGTGAGCAGCTGGATGAGTTCTCCTACAACAGCCAGGTCAAGGCTGACAAGGCCATCAAGGACGGCGCTTTCAAGGATGAGATCGTTCCTGTTGTCATCAAGGGCAAGAAGGGCGACACCGTGTTCGATACCGATGAAGGCCCCCGTCTGAGCGCTCCCGAAGTGCTGGCAAAGCTGAAGCCCGCCTTCACCAAGGACGGCATCGTCACCGCTGCAAACTCCTCCGCTATCAACGATGGCGCAGCTGCTCTGGTCATCATGAGCGAAGAGAAGGCCAAGGAGCTGGGCGTGAAGCCTCTGGCTACCTGGGTCGCAGGTGCTCTGGCAGGCGTCGAGCCTGAGGTCATGGGTCTTGGCCCCATCGCTGCTACCAAGAAGGTCATGGCTAAGACTGGCCTGACCGTTGCTGATATGGACCTGGTCGAGGCCAACGAGGCATTCGCAGCACAGTCCATCGCAGTCGGCGAGGCTCTGGGCTTCGATAAGGACAAGCTGAACGTCAACGGCGGCGCAATCGCTCTGGGCCACCCGGTCGGCGCTTCCGGTGCTCGTATCCTCGTCACCCTGCTGTATGCTATGAAGCATCGTGGTGCTCACAAGGGTCTGGCTACCCTGTGCATCGGCGGCGGCATGGGCTGCGCAACCATCGTCGAGATGGACTAATTTCCCTTTGAAGGGTCACTCCGGATATTGATACAGCCCGGACAGTGGGCGAGACCGGAGACTTGCCCCTTGTCCGGGGACTGTTTTGAATAAGATATAACCTGAATGGAGGTTTTCACAATGGCATTTGTAAAAACCGAGGTGCAGGGCGCAGTCGAGATCATCACCATCGACCGCCCGAAGGCACTGAACGCCCTGAACCCCGAAGTCCTGGCAGACCTGAAGGCTGCTTTTGAGGCAGTTGACCAGTCCGCCATCCGCTGCATCGTCCTGACCGGCGAAGGCGACAAGAGCTTCGTGGCAGGCGCTGACATCGGCTCCATGAGCACCATGACCAAGGCCGAGGGCGAGGCTTTCGGTAAGCTGGGCAATGATGTGTTCCTGATGATCGAGAGCTTCCCCATCCCCGTCATCGCAGCCGTCAACGGCTTCGCACTGGGCGGCGGCAACGAGCTGGCTATGAGCTGCGACATCCGCATCTGCTCCGACAACGCTGTGTTCGGTCAGCCGGAAGTCGGTCTGGGCATCACCCCGGGCTTCGGCGGCACCCAGCGTCTGGCACGTCTGGTCGGCATGGGCATGGCAAAGCAGCTGGTCTACTCTGCACTGAACATCAAGGCAGACGAGGCATACCGCATCGGTCTGGTCAACGCAGTGTATCCGCAGGCTGAGCTGATGGAGAATGTCCTGAAGCTGGCCAACAAGATCGCCAAGAACGCTCCCATCGCCGTGCGCAACTGCAAGAAGGCTATCAACGACGGCATCAGCCTCCCCATCGAGAAGGCTGTCGAAGTCGAAGAGAAGCTGTTCGGCGACTGCTTCGAGACTCATGACCAGAAGGAAGGCATGGCCTGCTTCCTGAGCCGTGAAAAGCCGAAGCCCAAGGCAGTGTTCACGAACAACTAAACTAAACCATAACGCCTCTGCAGCGCCTCCCCGGAAAGGGGAGACACGGAGAGGCACTACATTCAGAAGATATAATAAAGGAGAGATTTCCCATGAAGATCGGTGTTATCGGTGCTGGCACTATGGGCCAGGGCATCGCAAAGGCATTTGCTCAGGTCGAGGGCAACACGGTTGCTCTGTGTGACATCAAGCAGGAGTGGGCCGAGAATGGTCTGGCAAAGATCAAGAAGGGCTATGAGAAGCTGGTCGCTAAGGGCAAGATGACGCAGGAGAAGGCTGACGCTATCGTCGCTGCTATCACCCCGGGCCTGAAGGAAGACCTGTGCGCTGACTGCGACCTGGTCGTTGAGGCTGCTTTCGAGGATATGAAGGTCAAGCAGACCACTTTCGGCGAGCTGGATAAGATCTGCAAGCCCGAGTGCATCTTCGCTTCCAACACCTCTTCTCTGTCCATCACCGAGATCGGCAAGGGTGTCAGCCGTCCTCTGGTCGGTATGCACTTCTTCAACCCCGCAGACCGCATGAAGCTCATCGAGGTCATCGCTGGCTGCAACACTCCCGCTGAGACTGTCGAGAAGATCAAGGAGATCTCCGTTGCCATCGGCAAGCAGCCGGTCCAGGTCAACGAGGCTGCCGGCTTCGTCGTCAACCGCATCCTGATCCCGATGATCAACGAGGCTGCCTTCATCAAGATGGAGGGCGTTTCCAACATCGCCGGCATCGACACCGCTATGAAGCTGGGTGCCAACCACCCGATGGGTCCTCTGGAGCTGGGCGACTTCATCGGCCTGGACATCTGCCTCGCCATTATGGACGTCCTGTACAAGGAGACCGGCGACAGCAAGTATCGTGCATGCCCGCTCATCCGTAAGATGGTTCGCGGCGGCAACCTGGGCTGCAAGTCTGGCAAGGGCTTCTACGTTTACAACGCAGACCGCACCAAGACCCCTGTCGACGAGCTGTAAATTAGTTTGAAATTTCTCTCGGTCGTCCCGAAGAAAACGGCCGGGAGGAATTTGTTTGCACAGGACATGAGTGTAGCTGCCCTGTGCTGAAAGAAAAACATCCGTTAGGAGGATATAGCGATGGATTTTACTCTGTCCAAGCAGCAGCAGATGGTGCAGAAGATGTACCGCGAGTTTGCTGAAAACGAAGTCAAGCCTCTGGCAAAGAAAGTCGATGCCGAAGAGTATTTCCCCAAGGAGACCGTCGAGAAGATGGGCAAGCTGGGCATGATGGGCATTTACTTCCCCACCTCCGTTGGCGGTGCAGGCGGCGACGTCCTGTCCTACGTCATGGCTGTTGAGGAGCTGAGCAAGGTCTGCGGCACCACTGGTGTTATCGTTTCCGCACACACCAGCCTGTGCGCAGCACCTATTTATGAGAACGGCACTCCCGAGCAGAAGGAAAAGTATCTGCCCAAGCTGTGCAGCGGCGAGTGGCTGGGTGCTTTCGGTCTGACCGAGCCGGGCGCTGGTACTGACGCTCAGGGCCAGCAGACCACTGCTGTGGAAGATGGCGATTACTGGGTGCTGAACGGCTCCAAGGTCTTCATCACCAACGCAGGCTACGCTGACGTGTTCATCGTCATTGCTGTTACCGATAAGGTCCTCGACAAGAAGGGCCGTCCCACCAAGCTGTGCTCCGCCTTCATCGTGGAGCGTACCGACCCGGGCTTCTCCGTCGGCAAGGCTGAGGATAAGATGGGCATCCGTGGTTCTTCTACCTGCGAGCTGATCTTTGAGGACTGCCGCATCCCGAAGGACCGTATGCTGGGCGTGCGCGGCAAGGGCTTCCAGCTGGCTATGGCTACTCTGGACGGAGGCCGTATCGGTATCGCTTCCCAGGCTCTGGGCATCGCCGAGGGCGCTCTGCAGGAGACCGTCGCTTACGTCAAGGAGCGCAAGCAGTTCGGCCGCAGCATCTCCGCTTTCCAGAACACCCAGTTCGAGCTGGCCGAGATGAAGGCCCGTATCGAGGCTGCAAAGTATCTGGTCTACGCTGCCGCTCTGAAGAAGCAGGAAGCTATGAATGGCGCAAAGGTCCGCTACAGCGTCGAGGCTGCTCAGGCTAAGCTCATCGCAGCCCGCACCGCAAGCGACGTGACCCGCCGCTGCCTGCAGCTGTTCGGTGGCTACGGCTACACCCGTGACTACCCCATCGAGCGCATGATGCGTGATGCCAAGATCACTGAGATCTACGAGGGCACCAGCGAAGTGCAGATGATGGTCATTTCCGGCGCGCTGCTGAAGTAAGGGAGGCAAGATTTACAATGAAAGCAATCGTTTGTGTAAAGCAGGTTCCTGATACCTCCGGTAAGGTGGCCGTCAAGGCGGACGGTACTCTGGACCGTGCCTCTATGGCAACCATCACCAACCCCGATGACCTGAACGCTCTGGAGGCCGCTCTGAAGCTGAAGGACGAGACCGGCTGCGAAGTCGTCGTCGTCACCATGGGTCCCCCGCCGGCCGAGGGTATGCTCCGTGAGCTGCTGGCCCGCGGTGCTGATAAAGCTGTTCTGGTCTCTGGTCGTGAGTTCGGTGGTTCTGATACCTTCGCAACCAGCCAGATCCTCGCTGCTGCTGTCAATAAGATCGGTGTCGGCCCCGAGGACGTCGTGTTCTGCGGCCGTCAGGCAATCGACGGTGATACCGCACAGGTCGGTCCTCAGATCGCTGAGAAGCTGCACCTGCCTCAGGTGACCTATGTTGCTGACATCCAGAAGGATGGCAACAGCCTCACGGTCAAGCGTATGCTGGAAGACGGCTACATGATGGTCAAGGTGCAGACTCCCTGCCTGCTGACCTGCATCAAGGAGCTGAACCAGCCTCGTTATATGAGCGTCAACGGCATCTTCACCTGCTACGACAAGCCGATGGAAGTGTTCGATTACAACGCTCTGAAGGACGATCCGCTGATCGAGGTCGATACCATCGGTCTGAAGGGTTCTCCGACGAACGTCTTTAAGTCCTTCACTCCTCCGCAGAAGGGCGCAGGCACCATGCTCAAGGGCGACGATACTGCCGCACAGCTGGCTGGTATCCTGGCCAAGAAGCACCTGATCTGATGAAAGGAGCATAGGATTACAATGGCTGATTTTAACGAATACAAGGGCGTCTGGGTCTTCTGCGAGCAGCGCCAGGGCGCACTGATGTCCACTGATTTTGAGCTGGTCAGCGAGGCCCGCAAGCTGGCTGATGAGCTGGGCTGCGAAGTCACCGGCCTGCTGCTGGGCGACAACGTCGAAGGCATTGCAAAAGAGCTGGGCGGCTATGGTGCCGATAAGGTCATGGTCTGCGACAGCCCGCTGCTGAAGGATTACACCACTGACGCATACGCCAAGGTCGTCTGCGACATGGTCAACGAGTACAAGCCTGAGGTCCTGCTGATCGGTGCTACCAACATCGGCCGCGACCTTGGCCCCCGCTGCGCAGCTCGTCTGCACACCGGTCTGACTGCTGATGCTACCCATCTGGACATCGACACTGCAAAGTATGTCGAGTTCCTGAAGGAGAGCTCCACCATCGACCTGTCCAAGCAGAAGTTCGATTACGAGGACCGCAACCTGAAGATGACCCGTCCTGCTTTTGGCGGCCATCTGATGGCTACCATCATCTGCCCCCGTTTCCGTCCTCAGATGTCTACCGTCCGTCCCGGCGTCATGAAGAAGGCTCCCTTCGATCAGGCCAAGGCCGATGCCTGCCAGATCGTGAAGCCCGCATTCAGCCTGACCGCTGACGACATCAAGACTGAGGTCCTGAGCGTTGAGAAGGCAGCTGAGAAGCTGGTCGACCTCATCGGTGCAGACGTCATCGTCTCTGTTGGCCGTGGCATCAGCAAGGACGTCAACAAGGGCATCGAGCTGGCTGAGCAGCTGGCTGCAGCTCTGGGCGGCGGCGTTGTCGGCGCATCCCGTGCTGTCACCGATGCCGGCTGGATGACCGCTGATCATCAGGTCGGTCAGACCGGTAAGACCGTCCATCCCAAGATCTATGTGGCTCTGGGCATCTCCGGCGCTATCCAGCACACCGCAGGTATGCAGGATTCTGAGTGCATCATTGCCGTCAACAAGAATGAGTCCGCCCCCATCTTCGGTGTGGCTGACTACGGCATCGTGGGCGACCTGTTCAAGGTCGTTCCCGAACTCATCAAGCAGGTCGAGGCAGCAAAGGCTGCTCAGTGATCAGCTGAGAAATAAGGTCCGGGAGGGCAGCTCGAGAGAGCTGCCCTCTTTTTGCATTTTACTTTTATAAATAAGAAAGAAAACTCTATGATTTTCCCATTGACAGGAAAGAAGAAATATGATATATTCTATCCAGAGAGATGAAGGTGCTCAGGCACTGGAAAATCACTTGAATGTAATTGACTCAAAAAAGAGTTTGCGAATAGAATATTTAGCAAAGCAGTTGAAAAGCTGTGACGCAAAGCTAAAGGGCCTGTAAAATGGTAGCCAGTTGCATTTTTAAGGAATTGCCTTTACTTTGTCTTTGAGTATCGTGATTCCTTTTTTTAGTCGCCGGAACAGTTCATGTGATGATGTCTCTCGAAACCCCACAGATGAGCAGGAAACATCTGTGGGGTTTTTATTTTTGTCTACGGTGTCGGGCGCCTTACACAAAGAATCCAAGAGGATGAAGCTGATTTGAGTCAGCGCGAAAAAACCTGAAAAAACTTGCAAAAAAGTGTTGACATCC
>ENA-UOJV01001479-UOJV01001479.1-human-gut-metagenome-genome-assembly--contig:-C82-NODE-1479-length-25386-cov-14.323280_pt1 | contig 25386 bp, 24 predicted proteins | sample MGYA00242356_ERZ723903 | MGnify/ENA metagenome assembly ERZ723903
GACAGCTTTTGCAACCTTACGGTTGCCCTGCACACCCGAATCTGTCAGCCAACAGCAAAAATTAGAATTACTTCCTTATCACTGTTAAGCCAACGGTTTCCGGGGTTTTTCTTTTTTTGATTCTGCTGTTTCCTTCTTTCCACGGAGCACTATTCACACGGAGCACTATTCAATAGAGGCATTGATTTTTGGGGATGAGACGCTTGTCTGAACCGTGCCTTTTCATCGCTCATTTCATCGCATATGGAGCGCATCCATGCGCGATGCTCTGATGACCGAACGCAGTGGCCCCGCCTGCATCATCCTGCGCAGGATAAAAAAGCGGGCGGCTTGTGAAAAGCCCCTTCGGACCTTCTCACAAGCCGCCCCGTTTTGGCGTCCCAGAAGAGATTCGAACTCCCGACCCCACGCTTAGGAGGCGTGTGCTCTATCCAGCTGAGCTACTGGGACATGTGTATTTACCGAATCATCTTAGCGGTTTTTTGAAAAAATGTCAAGAGGCAGCGCCAAAAGTCGCGCGATTTTTCCCGCCCGGACGCATACAATGGGAGGCCTGAGCGTCAAAAGGCGGAAGGGGGGAGGACCATGCCATGGTGGGAGCAGGTAGGCGGAGATGTGGATGATCTTATCTTCGCGGACGAGGAATATGAGATCAGCGCGCGCTGAACGGGCAGAAAATTTCCCTTTACAGGAGGGCTTCTTTCGGCTATACTATATATGATATTCCGAAACTGGAGAATACTGTCATGATCGAATTTGAAGAATATAAGAGCAAACTGAACGACCTGAAGCCGAAGCTTGAGGAGCTGCGCGCCGCCTTTGTGCCGCAGAGCCTGCTCGACGAGCTGGAGCGCCTGCACGCCATGGCGGAGGCCCCCGGCTTCTGGGACGACCCCGCGCGCTCGCAGAAGGCCGTCATGCGCACGAAGACGCTCGAGCGCAAGCGCGACAAGTTCCAGTCCATGTGCAGCGAATGGGACGACCTGATGACCATCTGCGAAATGGCGCTGGAGGAAAACGACGACTCCATGCTCGAGGAGCTGACGGCGGGCTATGCCAAGCTCGAGGCCGACATGGAGGAGGCCCGCCTGGAGACGCTGCTGACGGGCGAATATGACGCGAACAACGCGCTGCTGTCCTTCCACGCGGGCGCGGGCGGCACGGAGGCGCAGGATTGGTGCGCCATGCTCTACCGCATGTATACCCGCTGGGCCGAGGCACACGGCTTTACCTATAAAATTCTCGACTATCTCGACGGCGACGAGGCCGGCCTGAAGTCGGCGGACATCATGATCGAGGGCGACAACGCCTACGGCTTCCTGAAGGGCGAGGCCGGCGTGCACCGCCTCGTGCGCGTCTCGCCGTTCGACGCGGCGGGCCGCCGCCACACGTCGTTCTCCGCCGTGGAGGTCATCCCGGAGATCCCGGACGACGTCGAGGTCGAAATTCGCCCCGAGGACATCGAAATGCAGGTCTACCGCTCGTCCGGCGCAGGCGGCCAGCACATCAACAAGACGTCCTCCGCCGTCCGACTCATCCATAAGCCGACCGGCATCGTCGTCTCCTGCCAGACGCAGCGCGACCAGTTCCAGAACAAGGAAACGTGTATGCGCATGCTGCGCTCGAAGCTCATCGAGATCAAGGAGCGCGAGCACCTCGAGAAAATTTCCGACATCAAGGGCGTGCAGCAGAAGATCGAGTGGGGCAGCCAGATCCGCTCCTACGTCTTCATGCCCTACACCCTCGTGAAGGACACCCGCACGGGCTTTGAGAGCACGAACGTCAACGCCGTGATGGACGGCGACCTCGACGGCTTCATCAACGCCTACCTCACCTGCGCCGCAACGGGAACGTGGGCCACGAAATAACAAAAAAAGTGCTTGATAATTCCGGCACATTATGATATTATTGTAGGCACTGTATGTATATTCGCCCTTTGGGCTGATTCCGGCAGGCCGCTGCCGTAACCGCGGCCGTTTTTGGAGGTTTTTTACTATGGATACCCTGAAGCTGATTCTCCTGATCTTCCAGATGATCTCCTGCGTTGTACTGACGGTCGTGATCATTCTCCAGAATGGCGCAGAGGATGGCCTCGGCGCGATCGCCGGCGGTTCCGACACCTATCTTGGCAAGGGCAAGGCCGGCACGCTGGACGCGAAGCTCTCCCGCCTGACGAAGTGGGTCGCCGCTGTGTTCGTCCTGCTGACGCTGTTCGTCGCTCTGCTCGGCTCTCTGTAAGATAAGACAGCTAATCCCCCTGCGTGCGCAGGGGGATTTTTTGTATTTTGGAGAAGGTCGTTGCAGGGGCAGGGGCGTGCCCTGCCCGGCCGCGCCTCCTCGCAATGACACATCAGGGCAGTGCAGACCAGCGTCCTTACGCGGTTGAATAGCCCCGTACAGGGCGTTCACTACCCGCAAGGGGCACGCCGCATCCGTAAGGCGGCAAAGCCGCCAACGGCTGCGCAGTGAGCGCCGCTACAAGCCCCGTCGGGACCGGTTCCGTTTTAACGGCGGCCGGCACGAGTCGGCAGTGCCTTCCCGAGATTGCCACGGGCGCAAAGCGCCCTCGCAATGACAATTCGGGGGGCCGGTGCCGTTTTGGCGATAGCCTGTTCGGATCGGCAGCATTGCGCCGGGCCCGGCTGTCCGCTCCCCTACAGCGCATCATCGGCGGCCTCGCGTCATTTTCCGCTTACTCTTCTTTCGCCCAATCGAGGCTCCTGCCGACGGCCTTTGCCCAGCCGCGGCGATTTTTTTCGCGCTGCTCGGCCGTCATATGCGGCAGGAAGCTGACATCGCACCGCCACTGGCGGCGCAGCTCGTCCGGATCGTGCCAGATGCCGACGGCGAGCCCGGCCAGATACGCCGCGCCGAGGGCCGTCGTCTCGCGGATGACGGGGCGGCGCACCGGCGTGGCCAGCATGTCCGCCTGGAACTGCATGAGGAAGGCATCGCGGCTCGCACCGCCGTCGACGCGCAGCTCGCGCAGCGGCACGCCGGTGTCCTTCTCCATGGCGGCGACGAGGTCCATGCTCTGGTAGGCGATGGATTCCTGCGCGGCGCGGATGATGTGCTCGCGCTTCGTGCCGCGCGTGATGCCGACGATGGCCCCGCGGGCATACATATCCCAGTACGGCGCGCCGAGGCCCGTGAAGGCCGGGACAAAATACACGCCGCCGGTGGAGTCGACCTTCTGCGCATAATACTCCGCGTCGCTCGCCTCGCTGAGGAAGCGCATCTCGTCGCGCAGCCACTGGATAACGGCCCCGCCGACAAAGACGCTGCCCTCGAGGGCATAGGTCACATGGCCGCCGAGCCCGGCCGCAATGGTCGTGACAAGGCCGTGGCGGCTGACGCAGGGCGTCTCGCCCGTGTTCATGAGCAGGAAGCAGCCCGTGCCGTAGGTATTCTTGGCCTCGCCGGGGGCGAAGCAGCACTGGCCGAACAGCGCGGCCTGCTGGTCGCCCGCCGCGCCCGCGATGGGAATTTCCACGCCCTGGATGTTGCAGGTGCCGAAGTCGCCGCTGCTCGGGCGGACGTCCGGCAGCATGCAGCGCGGGATGCGCAGGACCTGCAGGAGCGTCTCGTCCCAGTCGAGGCGGCGGATGTCAAAGAGCATGGTGCGTGAGGCGTTCGTCACGTCCGTGGCGTGGACGCGGCCGCGCGTCAGCTTCCAGATGAGCCACGAATCCACTGTGCCGAACAGCAGCTCACCGCGCTCGGCGCGCTCCTGCGCACCGGGCACATGGTCGAGGATCCACCGAATTTTTGTAGCCGAGAAATAGGCGTCCGGCACAAGGCCCGTGACGGCCCGAATGTGCTCCGTCAGCCCGTCGGCGCGCAGCCGGTCGCACAGGGCGGCCGTGCGGCGGCACTGCCAGACGATGGCAGGGTAAATGGGGCGGCCCGTGGCCTTTTCCCAGACGATGGTCGTCTCGCGCTGGTTCGTGATGCCGATGGCGGCGATCTCCGCGGGGTCGATGCCGCCGCGCGTGATGGCCTCCATCATGACGCCGTACTGGCTGGAGTATAATTCGAGCGGATCGTGCTCCACCCAGCCCGCCTGCGGGTAGAGCTGGGGGAATTCCTTCTGCGCGGAGGCGACGATCTGCTGGGAGCGGTCAAAGACGATGGCGCGGCTGCTCGTCGTGCCCTGATCGAGGGCGACAAGGTATTTTTTCATGGTTCCTCCTCAGTAAGGCAGCGTGCTGCCGCCGATGAATTCGCGCAGGAGGGAATCCTGCGGCACGAGATCCGCCGGGACGTCCGGCAGCTCCCGCATGACCTCGACCACATCTGACAGCTCCGGCAGGGCAAGGCGCTCCAGTTCGTCCCGCAGCAGCGGGCGGTAGACGCCGAGCTCGGCGGAATAGAACGAGTCGATGCTGCCGTGGGCGCGTGGCTTGAAGGGCATGATATAGCGCTGCTCGCCGCGGTCGACGCGCTCGCGCATGGCGATGGTCTCGGACAGGGCGCGGCCACGGCCCGTGCTGTCGCGCAGCATACGGCGGACGAGACGGATCTTCGACGGATGGAGCGGATGGCCGCTGCGCGGCGTGATGCGCGTGCGGACGCTGACATAGATGCGCGTCGTGCGGCCGTCATAGCCCGTGACCTCCGGGTTCAGGGCGTGGATGCCCTCCAGAATGACCAGCTCGCCGGGCCGCCTGCGCAGCGTGCGGCCATCGAAGACACGGACGCTGTTTTTGAAGTCATAGTGCGGCAGCTCCACCTCCTCGCCCGCCAGCAGCTTGCCGAGCTGCTCCTGGAAAAACGGCACGTCGACGCGCGACGGGCGCTCGAGGTCCAGCTCGTTGCGGCTGAAAAGCTCCAGCTCCCGCTCCGTGAGCGGGCAGAAATAGTCGTCCATGGAGAGCGTGTGCGTCTCCATGCCGCGGCGGTCCAGCTCCCGCTCGATGAGCAGGGCGGTCGTCGTCTTGCCGGAGCCGGACGGCCCCGCCAGCAGCACGGCCGGGCGCTCCTGCGCATGGGCGGCGATGAGATCGGCTGCGCGGACGATCTGCTGTTCATAAAGTCTGCGGTCATGCTCCAGCACCGCGGCGGGGTCCTGCGCAAGCAGGGCGCTGAGCTGATCGGTCGTCATAGGGCGTTCCTCCTCTGGGTCCCGGAAAAGCCGGGGCGTGTTTCCTTCCAGTATAGCACAACGCGCGGGAAAATGTTGACAGATTTCTGATTTTTGTGCAAATTGCCGGTTCTTTCGACAGCCCGCCGCATGCCGCGGCAGGGCCTTGCACAGCTTGTCAAAAAAGTCCCTCCGAAACGTTCGGCTGGGCAGATTTTTTGACAGTCTGCTTGCATTCCTTACCTGTCTCCTCTATAATATAAACTGTATGATTATGGTTAGGAGAAAGAAAGCTATGAGTAGTTTGAAGGAGAACAAGATGGGCACGATGCCCATTGGGCGGCTGCTGCTGACCATGGCGCTGCCGATGGCATTGTCCATGCTGGTGCAGGCGCTTTACAACGTGGTCGACAGCGCCTTTGTCGCGAAAATTTCGGACGTTAATCAGGACGCACTCAACGCCGTTTCGCTGGCCTTCCCGGTGCAGAACATCATGATCGGCATCGCAACGGGCACGGCCGTCGGCGTCAATGCCCTGCTGTCGCGCGCGCTCGGCGAACGCAATGCGGACATGGTGAACCGCTCCGCCCTGAACGGCGTATTTCTGGCCGGACTGGGTATGCTGCTCAGCGCCCTGTTCGGCATTTTCTGCGCAGAGCTCTTCATGCGCTCCCAGACGTCGAACGAAGCCGTCATTGCCTACGGCACGGCCTATATCCGCATCATCACGATCGCCTCGTTCGGCATCTTCGGCGAGATCATCTTTGAGCGCCTGCTCCAGTCCACGGGCCGCACGATCTACACCCTCTTCACACAGGGCACCGGCGCGGTCCTGAATATCATTTTTGACCCCATCTTCATCTTCGGCCTGTTCGGCCTGCCGCGCATGGAGGTCGCCGGTGCAGCCGTGGCCACGGTGCTCGGCCAGATCGTGGCGTTTATTCTGGCCATGATCCTCAACCACCGCAAAAATCCGGACGTCCGCCTGCATCTGCGCGGCTTCCGCCCGGACTGGAAGCTCATCGGCCGCATTCTGGCCATCGGCGTGCCGTCCATGATCATGGTCGCCATCGGCTCCGTGATGTACTACGGCATGAATCTCGTGCTCATGCGCTTTGAGCACGTCCGCGTGGGCCTCGGTGAGGTCGGCACGGCCGTCTTCGGCGCATACTACAAGCTGCAGAGCTTCATCTTCATGCCGGTGTTCGGCATCAACAACGCCGCGCTGGCTATTGCGGCCTATAACTACGGCGCGCGGAAGCCGAAGCGCATCCTCGGCGTGCTGAAGTGCGGCATCCTCGGCGCAACGGCGCTGATGGTGATCGGCGTGGCGGCCTTCCAGCTCATCCCGCAGATCCTGCTCGGCCTGTTCAACGCCAATGCGGACATGCTGGCCGTCGGCGACCCGGCGCTGCGCACCATGAGCCTCGCCTTCGTGTTCGCAGGCGCGTGCATCATCGTCGGCGGCGTGTTCCAGGCTCTCGGCAACAGCGTCTACAGCATGATCGTCTCCATCGCGCGCCAGCTGGTCGTGCTGCTTCCGGTGGCCTACCTGCTGTCGCTTTCCGGGAACATCGACGCCGTCTGGTTCGCCTTCCCGATCGCGGAGGTCGCCTCGCTGGCGATGACGGTCATCCTGTTCCTCCGCCTGTATCGGAAGAAGATCCGCCCGCTCAGCCGGATGCCGGCGGCAGAATAAGCGAGAAGGAGGAACGGCCCGATGGTCATTCTGCTGAAACAGCATGCCCCGCAGGCGGAGCAGGAGCGCCTGCTTGCCTGGCTGCGGGAGCTTGGCGCGGAGGTCCGCGTCACCGGCACGCCGGAGCGGCCGTTTTTCTGCCTGACGGGCGACGTCTCCCGCATCGACCCGAGCCTTGCGGCGCGTTTCCCGGCCGTGGAGGACGTCCTCCGGCTGACAGAGCCGTACCCCCTGTGCAGCCGCCGCCTGCACCCAGAGCCGACGGTCGTCTCCGTGGGCGGCGCGCGCTTCGGCGGCGGGAACTTCGGCCTGATCGCGGGGCCGTGCGCCGTGGAATCGGAGGAGCAGATCTTTACGGCAGCCCGGCAGGCCAAGGCCGCGGGCGTCTGCCTGCTGCGCGGCGGGGCATTCAAGCCGCGCACCTCTCCCTATGATTTTTCCGGACTGGGCGCAGAGGGGCTGCGCCTGCTCATCGCCGCCGGGCACGAGACGGGGCTTCCCGTCGTGTCCGAGCTGATGAGCGCCGCCCAGCTCGACGCATTCGCCGATGTGGACGTCATCCAGATCGGCGCGCGCAATATGCAGAACTATGACCTGCTGCGGACGCTCGGCCGCAGCGAAAAGCCGGTGCTGCTCAAGCGCGGCGTCGGCGCAACGCTGCAGGAGCTTCTGCTGAGCGCGGAGTATCTTCTGGCGGCGGGCAACCCGCGCGTGATGCTCTGCGAGCGCGGTATCCGCACGTTCGACACGTTTACGCGCGGCACGCTCGACCTTGCGGCCGTGCCCGCCCTGCATGAAATGACCCATCTCCCCGTCCTCGTCGACCCGAGCCATGCGGCCGGTCGCGCGGCCCTTGTGACGCCGCTGGCGCAGGCTGCCGCGGCCTGCGGAGCCGACGGCGTGATGGTGGAGATGCACCCTGACCCGCTGCACGCCCGGTGCGACGGGGCGCAGGCTCTGCTGCCGGAGGAGCTGGCAGCGCTGTCACAGCGGCTGCACGCCGTGCGGGAGGCCTGCAGATGAAGATCGACATTCCCGTTTCGCAGCCCTACCGCGTGGACATCGCGCCGGGGCTGCTGGACGACCTCGGCCGCTATGTTTCCTCGGGAACGGCGGCCCTTGTCGTAACCGAGGAGCATGTGGCTCCGCTCCTGCTGGAGCGCGCCTGCCGCGCGCTGCGGGACGCGGGTGTGCGCGCCGTTCCGGCCATCCTCCCCGCCGGGGAGGAGACGAAGTCGCTGGCGCAGTATGCCGCCCTGCTCCATAAGCTGGCCGAGGCGGGCCTGACCCGCGCCGACACGGTCGTTGCGCTCGGCGGCGGCGTCATCGGCGATCTGGCGGGCTTTGCGGCCGCAACGTGGCTGCGCGGCATCCGCCTGGTGCAGGTGCCGACGACGCTGCTTGCCATGGTGGATTCGTCCGTCGGCGGCAAGACGGCCATCGACCTGCCGGAGGGCAAGAACCTCGCCGGCGCGTTCCACCAGCCCGCCGCCGTTGTATGTGACCCGCAGCTGCTGGACACGCTGCCGCCCGATGTGCTGCGCGACGGCTGCGCCGAGGCGCTGAAGACGGCCGTGCTGTTCGACCCGGACCTGTTTTCCCATCTGGCCGCGCGCGGCACGGACTTCGACCGCATGACGGTCCTGCCCCGCTGCATCGCCTGCAAGCGGGACGCCGTGTGCGCCGACGAATTCGACCGCGGTGCGCGGCAGCTGCTGAACCTCGGCCACACGGCCGGGCACGCCATCGAGACACTCAGCGGCTACCGCATTGCGCACGGCCATGCCGTGGCCATCGGCCTTGCCATAATGGCGCGGGCCTTCTGCCGCGATGCCGCACAGATCGAGGCTGCGCTCATAAAGCTCGGCCTGCCCACCCGAACGGAGTTTTCGCCGGAGCGGCTGGCACAGGCCGCGCTGGCGGACAAAAAGCGCGCGGGAGAGCGCATCACGCTCGTCATTCCCCGCGCCATCGGCGACTGCGTGCTCCGGGAGGTCCCGGTGGACACACTGCCGGATATTTTTGAAAGAGGAATGTGACATGGAGCTGTTCCTGCCGCACGGCCCGCTCGGCGGGCGCGTGGACGCCATTGCGTCAAAATCGCAGCTGCAGCGGCTGCTGCTGTGCGCCGCGCTGGCAGACCGCGAGACGGTCGTGCACGGCGCTTTGGACGCCGCGGACGTGCAGGCGATGTGCCGCTGCCTGCGGGCGCTCGGCGCGCAAATCACCTCGGACGGCAGGGCGCTGCGGGTGCAGCCGGTCACGGAGCAGGCGCACGGCGCGGCGGATTGCGGCGAAAGCGGCGCGACGCTGCGCTTTTTGCTGCCCGTGGCGGCGGCGCTCGGGAAGCATACAGCGTTTCATCTGCACGGCCGTCTGCCGCAGCGGCCGCTCGGCCCGCTGTGGGAGGCGCTGGAGGCACACGGCGTCCGGCTGAGTCGCCCCGCGCCGGGCGAGCTTCTCTGCGCGGGCAGGCTGGAAAGCGGCCGCTTTGCGCTGCCGGGGGATGTTTCGTCCCAGTTTTTTTCCGGCCTGCTTTTCGCCCTGCCGCTGCTTTCCGGTCCCTCGGAGCTGCATGCGGCCACGCCGCCGGAATCGGCGGGCTATATCGCCATGACGCTCGCGGCACTCCGGCGCTTCGGCATCGCCGCGGAGCCGCTCCCGGACGGCTGGGCCGTTCCCGGCGGGCAGCGTTACCGATCCCCCGGTGCGGTCCGGGCGGAGGGCGACTGGTCGAACGCGGCCTTCTGGCTTGCGGCGGGCGCGCTCTCGCGGCCGGTGACGGTCACAGGCCTGCAGGCAGATTCTGCGCAGGGCGACCGCGTGATTCTGGAGTATCTGCGCCGCTTTGGCGCAGAAGTTGAGCAGAACGCAGACGCCGTGACGGTCCGTCCCGCGCCGCTGCGCGGCTGCAGCCTCGACGTGCGCAACACGCCCGATCTGGCTCCGCCGCTGGCCCTGCTGGCGGCCTGCGCCGCCGGGACGACGCGGATCACGGGCGCGGCAAGACTGCGCTATAAGGAAAGCGACCGGCTCGCGAGCATCTCCGCCGCACTGCGCGCTCTCGGTGCAGACGTGCGGGACCTGCCGGACGGGCTGGAGATCGTAGGCGGCAGGCTGACAGGCGGCACGGTGGACGCCTGCGGCGACCATCGCATTGCCATGCTGGCCGCGATCGCCTCGGCACGCTGCGATGTGCGGCTGCGCGGGGCGGAATGTGTGGAAAAATCGGACCCGCATTTCTGGCAGACGCTTGCCGGACTGCGGAGCGGAACGGAGGAGAGCAGATGAGCAGCAGCTTCGGAACGGTGCTGAAATTACAGCTTTTTGGTGAATCGCACGGCCCGGCCGTGGGCATGTGCCTCGACGGCTTCCCTGCGGGCTTCCGGCTCGATCTTACGGCCCTGCAGGCCTTTCTGGACCGGCGCGCGCCGGGGCGCAGCGCCCTGACGAGTGCCCGCCGCGAGGCGGACCGCCCGGAATTCCTGAGCGGCCTTGCGGACGGCCTGACCTGCGGCGCGCCGCTGACGGCCGTGCTGCCCAACGGCGACGCCCACCCGGCGGACTATGCCGGGCTGGAGGATACGCCCCGTCCGTCGCACGCGGACTACCCCGCCGCCGTAAAATTTCACGGCGCGCAGGCCGCCTCGGGCGGCGGGCATTTCTCCGGGCGGTTGACCGCGCCCCTGTGCGTGGCGGGCGGTCTGTGCCTGCAGCTGCTGGCGGCGCAGGGCGTGGAGATTTTCGCCCATATCGCGCAGATCGGGAGCATCCCGGACCGCGCGTTCGATCCCCTTGCGCCGGAGCGGCCGGGCAGCGGCTTTCCGGTGCTGGATACCGCGGCAGGCACGGCCATGCGCGCGGAGATCGCGGCGGCGGCAGCGGCAGGGGACTCCGTCGGCGGCGTGGTGGAGTGTGCCGTGACGGGCCTGCCCGCCGGAGTCGGCGCGCCGATGTTCGGTGGGCTGGAAAACCGGCTGGCGCAGGCGCTGTTCGCCATCCCCGCCGTGAAGGGCGTGGAGTTCGGCAGCGGCTTTGCGGGCGCGTCCCTGCGCGGCAGCGAAAACAATGATCCCTATTATGCGGAAAACGGCGCGGTGCGCACGCGCACGAACCACGCGGGCGGCATCCTCGGCGGGCTTTCCACCGGCATGCCGGTTTTATTCCGCGCAGCCTTCAAGCCCACGCCGTCCATCGCCCTGCCGCAGCAGACGGTGCGTCTGTCGGACGGCGCGCCCGTCACGCTGGAGCTGCACGGACGGCATGATCCCTGCATCGTCCCGCGGGCCGTGCCCTGCGTAGAGGCAGCAGCTGCGCTTGCGGTGCTGGACGCCGCACTGGAGGCACGGATATGGAAGCTTTGAACGACCTGCGGCAGGATATCGACGCGCTGGACGCCCAACTCGCGGCCCTGTACCGCCGCCGGATGGATGTGGCCGCGCGCATTGCGGCCGTAAAGCGGGAGCAGGGCCTGCCGGTCCTGCAGCCGGAGCGGGAGCGGGAGCTTTGCGCCCGGCTGACGGAGCTGGCAGCCCCGGCCCTGCAGCCCGGTATGCAGGCCTGGTTCGGGGCTCTGCGCGCCGCGAGCCGTGAATGGCAGGAAAGCAGCCCCGCCCCCGGCGCGAGCCTGCGCTGCGGCCTGCTGGGCGAGCACCTGCGCCACAGCTATTCCCCGGAAATTCACGCCATGCTCGGCGCGTATTCCTATGACCTGTTCGAGATCCCGCCGGAGGGGCTGGCGGACTTTCTTCACGGCGCGGCGTGGGACGGGCTGAACGTGACCATTCCCTATAAACGCGCCGTCGTGCCGTTCTGCGCGGCGCTCTCGCCCATGGCAAAGCAGACCGGCAGCGTGAACACGCTCGTCCGCCGGGCGGACGGCACGCTGTACGGCGCGAACACGGACGCGGGCGGCTTCCGCCTGCTTCTGGAGCGGGGCGGCGGCATCGCGCCCGGCGAAAAGGCCCTTGTGCTCGGCTCCGGCGGAGCCTCGCAGACGGTGCAGGCCGTGCTGCGGGCGCAGGGGGCCGAGGTCGTCGTGATCTCGCGGCGCGGGCCCGTGACCTACGACATGATCGAGCAGCATGCGGACGCGCGGCTCGTCGTCAACGCGACGCCCGTCGGCATGTATCCCGAAAACGGCGTCTCGCCGCTCGACCTGCGGCGCGTGCCGCAGTGCCGGTGCGTGCTGGACCTTGTGTATAACCCCGCGCGCACGGCCCTGCTGCAGCAGGCGGACCGGCTCGGCCTGCGGGCCGAAAACGGTCTTTCCATGCTGGCGGAGCAGGCCCGCTGCGCGGCGGAGCTGTTTTTGCAGCGGCCCGTCGACCCGGCATGCACGGCGGTCATCACGGACACGCTGCAGAAGCGCATGCGCAGTCTCATCCTCATCGGCATGCCCGGCGCGGGCAAGACGACCGTCGGCCGCCTGCTGGCGCAGCGGCTGGGCCGCGACTTTTTCGATGCGGATGACGAGCTGGTGCGGCGCTTCGGCTGCGATATCCCGACATTTTTCGCGCGCGAGGGCGAGGCTGCCTTCCGCGCAGAGGAGACGGCCCTGCTGGCGGAGCTGGGCAAGCGCTCCGGCTGCGTCATCGCCACGGGCGGCGGCTGCGTCACCCGGCCGGAAAACGAGCCGCTGCTGCGGCAGAACGCGGCCGTCATCTGGCTGCAGCGCGCGCTTGACCGGCTGCCCGTCGCCGGGCGGCCCGTGAGCCGGCGCACGACGCCGGAGGCGCTTTACGCGCAGCGCGCCGCGGCCTATGCCCGCTTTTCCGACGGCACGGCCGACAACAACGGCACGCCGGACGAGACCGTCCGGCAAATTCTGGAGGCATGGACATGAATATTCTGGTGCTGAACGGCCCGAACCTCAACCTGCTGGGCCTGCGCGAGCCGGAGCTTTACGGCCGCGAGGACTATGCCGCCCTCGAGCGCTTCATCCGCGCGGCGGCACAGGAGGCCGGGGCCGCAGTCACGATCCGGCAGAGCAATTTTGAGGGTGAGCTTGTGACGTGGGTCCAGCAGGCCCACGGCGTGTTCGACGGCCTCGTCATCAATGCCGCCGCCTATACGCACACGTCCGTCGCCCTGCTCGACGCGCTCAAGGCCGTCCGCCTGCCTGCGGCCGAGGTCCATCTGACGGATATCGACGCGCGGGAGCCGTTCCGCCGCATTTCCTACGTCGGCATGGCCTGCGGCGCGCACTTCAAGGGCCTCGGCTTCGAGGGCTACCGCCGCGCCATCCGCTGGCTCTGCGGTCTATAAAAAGCGCGCCGTCAGCGCAGCGACCAGAACCCCCGTCAGGTCGGCGATGAGCGCCGCAGGCACGGCATAGCGCGTGCGGCGGATCCCGGCCGCGCCGAAATAAACGGAAATGGTGTAAAACGTCGTCTCCGTGCTGCCGAGCACGACGGCGGCCGTCCGGCCGATGAGCGAATCCGCGCCATACTGCGCCATAAGGTCCGCGCCGACGGCCAGCGCCGCGCTGCCGGAGACCGGCCGCAGCAGCAGGAGCGGCAGCACCTGCGGCGGCAGGCCGAGCACGCGCGCCGCGGGCGTAAGCCAGCGGGTGAGCAGGTCTACGGCCCCGGAGGCGCGCAGCAGATGCACGGCCGTCAGCAGCATGACAAGGGCCGGAACGATGGACACGAGCAGCCGCAGACCGTCCAGCCCGCCCTCAAGCAGGGCGGCATAGAGGTCCTGCCGCCGTGCGAGCGCCGCAACGGCCACGGCGGCCAGCAGCATCGGAATGAGCAGGTCAAGCACGGCTCGCCCTCCCGAAGAGGAACGCCGCAAGCAGCCCGGCCGTCACGGAGCACACAGACGTGAGCCAGACGGCGGGCAGGATGTCGAACGGCGCGGCGGCCCCGTTTGCCGCCCGCACGGCCGCAACGGTCGTGGGCAGCAGCTGGATGGATGCCGTGTTCAGCACGATGAGGCGGCACATCTCGTCCGTGGCGCGGGCGCTGCCGGAGCGCTGCTGCATCCGGCGCACGGCGGCGATGCCCATGGGCGTGGCTGCGTTGCCAAGCCCCAGCAGGTTGGCTGCGACATTGGCCGTCAGGTAGCCCATGGCCGTCTCGTCCTGCGCCGTCTGCGGGAACAGGCGGCGGAAGACCGGCCGGGCAAGCCGGGCCAGCGCCCGCATGCCCCCCGCGCGCTCAAGCGCCTTTGCCGCCCCGCTCCACAGGCACAGCGCCCCGGCAAGGCCGAGCGCCAGCCGGATCGCGGAGGCCGCTCCCTCCAGTGCGGCGGCCGTCAGCGCGCCGGTCTGCCCCGTGAGCACCGCCGCGCCGAGCGCAAGCAGCACCATTCCCGTCCAGATCCATCCCATGACCATCGTGTACCCCTCCCGGACATCTTCTGTAGCACTATATGGAAAGCTTTTCCGAATTTTGCATAAAGAGCTTGACAGAGTTAGACAAAATGCTATAATGAAGATGTAATCTGACCAGATTCTGCTCAAAAACAGAAATGGGGGGGCTGCGCAATGAGAGCAATGGGTATCATCCGAAGACTGGACGAACTGGGCCGCGTTGTGATCCCGGTGGAAATGCGGCGCATGCTGGACCTGGCGGACCGCGACATGGTGGAGATCGCCGTGGACGGCGACCGGATCGTGCTGCAGAAGCACACGCCCCGCTGCGTGTTCTGCAGCCGCAGTGAAGCGCTGGTCGAATATCACAACCGGCGCGTATGTGCGTCGTGCATGCGCGAGCTGAGCGCCATGGGCGGCGGAACAAAGGTCGCGCGGCGGCGCACGGAGGACTGAACCGCTCCGTCTCCCCTCTCGCCGCGCGGAAACGGAGAAAAAGTAATGAAGGATATCCCGGTCTTTTCCTGCCCGGACGGCATCGCCACGCTGATCCTGCGTGAGGTCCCGTTCCGCGGCGAGGGCTATATACTGGTACGCGGCGTGTTCGGCACCCTGGAGGGTCTGCTTGCCGAATGCGCAGGCTTCTGCCGTGCGGCGGGTGCGGAGCGGCTGTTCGCCGCGGGCGAAGCGGATTTTTCCGGCTATCCGGCCGCCATCCGCATTCTCGGGCGCAGCGCGCCGCGGGCGTCGCTGCTGCCCGCACCGGAGGCGGTGCGCCTTGTTCCCGTCACGGAAAAAACGGCAGCGGACTGGGCGCGGGAATACAATGCGCGCTTCCGGGCCGTGCCCGCAGCGGAGAGCTGCAGCCCGGCGGAGGAGCGCGCGCTGGCCGCGGGCGGCGAGGCCCTGTGGATCTGGGACGGTGCAGAGCGCATCGGCCTTGGCCGCGTGCGCGGCAGTGAGCTGCTGGCAGTGGCAGCTCTGCAGCCGGGCGCGGGCGAACGCTGCGTGCGGGCGCTGGCGGCCCGGTGCGCAGGGCCGGAAGTGCGCCTGACGTGCGCAGAGGAGAACGGGCGCGCCATGCGGCTGTATGACCGGCTCGGCTTCTCCCGCGGCGTGGAGGAGCGCGTGTGGTTTTCCATTTGATACTGATTCCTGATTAAAACATTTCATCAGGAATCCCGTGTGCTACGCACACTCGCATCGTGCTGACGCACGCTGCGCCGTCTCATGCAGAATCTGACGCGCCCTCGGCGCTATAAAAAGCTTTTAAAGCTTTTTATCAGATTCTAGTATGAGGCTTGCAGCCGGGCGCTGCAGCGGGTATAATAAACGGCGGCAGGGCCATTCCTGCCGCCGTTAAATCATTGAAATCAGAAAAGAGTATGACGATGAGCTTTACCGGATTTTATCCCGAGACGATCGATTTTCTGTGGGGAATTCGCCTGAACAACAACCGCGAATGGTTCGAGGCGCACAAGGCCGACTATCAGCGCTTCCTCTGGGAGCCGATGAAGGCGCTGGCGGCGGACGTCGAGGCCGCATTCACGGGCGTCGAGGGCCTGCGGATGCGCGTTTCACGCATTTACCGCGACATGCGCATGCACCCGCCCGTGCCGTATAAGGAAACGTCGTGGCTGTGCCTGCGCCACGACGGCGCAAGCTGGCTGGAGCACCCGTGCCTGTTTTTCGAGCTGACGAGCGAGGGCTACAGCTACGGCCTGCTGCTGTGGAACCCGCGCGCGGCCGCCATGGAGCGCTGGCGTACCCAGCTCGGCGACCGGACGGAGGAATTCCTGCAGATAGTTGCCCGCGCAGAGCGGGAGACGGGTCTGCGGCTCGGTGGCCGGGCCTATGTCCGCCCGAAGCAGACGCCGGACGAGCGCCTTGCGCCGTATTACAGCCTGCGCAATGTATCAATGGTGCGCGAGTGCCCGCTGGGGGATGAGCTGTATACGCCCCGGCTGGCCGAGACCGTCCGCGATACGCTGCACGCCCTCCTGCCGCTGTATGAGTTCTGCCTGTCCGCGGTGGGATGACCGGCAGAGACTGCCCCGCTGCCCGCTATGTTGTAGGGGAGGGGCATGCCCCTCCCGGCTGCGCACTTGCAGTCCGTACAGGCTGCCGTTAAAATGGAAAACGCCCCCGATTTGTCATTGCGAGGAGGCCGCAGGCCGACGTGGCGCCCTGAGCGCGCAGCGCGAGGAAGTGCCCTTGGGGTGCAATCTCGGGAAGGCAGTTACGTTTTCGCCGATAGCTTTCCCACGATGCAGCAGGGTACTGCGAGATTCCCACGTCGCTTCGCTCCTCGGAATGACAAATCTGGAAGCCTGTCAAATTTCTGCGATTTTCTCCAAAACACGCAAATTGATACTTGACTTTTTCTCTATATATGTTACGATATAATTGTGGAAACCCGCCGTCCATGGTTGATCCCGATTGACGGTGTACGGTTCAGAGACGGTTGCCTGTCATCCCGCGGGTGCGGAATGGAGGCAGAAATGTATAGCCCCTGCGGGAAATAACCCACGGGAGGTGATACATATAACACTTCAGGATCTGTTCTGGGTTCTTTCGATCATCTGGCTGATTTGCCAGATCATCGACTGGCTCCGAAATGGAAAAAAGTGAGCCGTCTGACGCGACCAGACGACTCACTGGTTTGTAAATGCTAAAATTCACAAACCGGAAAGATGTTTTATGATCGTGGCAACCGTCCGGGTTTCCACATCTTTATTATATCCGCTCGCAGCAGAAATGTCAAATACATTTTGACGGAAAATGTCCCGGTAAAACGTTTTGCGCTTTCGCCGGGGCTTTTTGTGATCCGGGCATATGCCGCGAGATTGCACCCCAAGGGCACTTCCTCGCGCTTCGCGCTCAGGGCGCCACGTCGGCCTGCGGCCTCCTCGCAATGACAAACTTGAGAACTTCACGCCACAGAATGTGTGCCGCAAAGATTGCCAGCCTGCATGGCGCTCGCTGAGCGCCGCTACAGACGCAATTGGTGCATACCGTTTTAACGGCGGCCGGTATGGGCTGCATGTGCAGCGCCGGGCCCGGCTGTCCGCTCCCCTACATCGCACGGCCGAAGGCCTGCGTATTATTCATTCTTCAGTATTCATTTTCCACATGTCACTGCTTTTTCCCTGCAGATTTACGGATTCACAACATTCTGCGGCTTGCCTGCCAGGAAGGCGCGCAGGTTTTCCGCGCTGATGGCCTGCAGGCGGCGGCGCGTTTCGAGCGGAGCCCACGCGATATGCGGCGTGAGGAAGCAGTTCGGCGCGGTCAGCAGGGGGTTGTCCGCGCGGATCGGCTCCGCAGAGACGACGTCCATACCGGCGGCCAGCAGCTTGCCGCTGCGCAGCGCGTCGGCCACGGCCTGCTCGTCCAGCAGCCCGCCGCGGGCGGTATTGAGCAGGATCGCCCCATCCTTCATCTGCGCCAGCGCGCCCGCATCGATCATGTGGGCGTTTTCTGCCGTCTGCGGGCAGTGGAGCGACACGACGTCGGACTGCGCCAGCAGCTCCGGCAGGGAGACGAAGCGCGCGCCCTCCGGCACGGGCTTTTCATGCCGCGCCGTGACGAGCAGCTTCATGCCGAGGGCCTGCGCGACCGCGCCGACGGCCGTGCCGATGGCACCGTAGCCGACGATGCCCATGGTCTTGCCGTCCAGCTCGATGAGCGGCCGGTCCCAGAAGCAGAAATCCGGGCAGGTCTGCCACCGGCCCGTGTGCACGGCCCCGGAGTGCAGGCCGACCTGCTGGCAGATCTCCAGCAGCAGGGCAAACGTCATCTGCACAACGGCGCGCGTGGAATAGCCCGGCACATTGCACACCGTGATGCCGCGGCGCTTTGCGGCGGCGAGGTCGACGATGTTGTAGCCCGTTGCGAGGATACTCACGAGCTTCAGGTTCGGGCAGGCGGCGAAGATCTCGTCCGTCAGGCGGACCTTGTTGATGAAAACGACCTCCGCATCGCCGATGCGGGCGGCAGCGTCCTCCTGCGCGGTGCGGTCATAGACCGTCAAATCACCGAGGGCGGCAAATTCATCCCAGCTCAGGTCGCCGGGATTGGCGGCATAGGCATCGAGAATGACAATTTTCATGACTCACGCCCCCCAATATTCGCGCGCGGCATGACGGCTGACAAACGAATACCATGCAATGGCCGCGATCGGGAAAACGATCTCCAGAATATTGCACACCAGCGTATCCATCGCCGGGATGAATACGACGATCGCCGTGAACGCGCCGCACAGCAGGAACGCGGCGCCGATGATGATCAGGCGCGGCAGGATGTAGTCGATGAAGCCGTCCGGGTCGAGGCAGTCGTCCTTCGTGCAGCCGCCGGGATAGAGCAGCTTGTTATCAAACAGGACGCGGTCCCGTCTGAGGCGGAAGACGGTGTAGAACAGGTAGAGCGCCACGGCGGGCAGCAGCACGATCATGACCCAGTCGAGGATGTTGGTCAGCTGGGTCAGGTCGGCGCCGTTCGAGCCGCTCTGCGCAGCGTCCGCGGCATTGGCGGCGTTTTCAAGCAGGCGTGTGAGCATATGGGGTCTCCTCCTATATTTCGATACCATGATTATAGCAAGTCCGGCCGCGCAATGCAACTGCGATTCTCCGGGCCGGACCGAATGCATATTTTGGGGTTGCAGATTCATACCCGGCATGATATGATGAGGATACCCGAAATAAATAAACGGAGGTACATCATGAAAAGAAGGATCCTTGCCGTAGTTCTGGCGCTGGCCGTTGTGCTGGCCCTGGCGGTTCCGGCGCTGGCGGCCGTGCCCGCCGACACCGTGCCGTATAACACCGGCACGCGCCATGAGACCTGCACGGCCCTGAGCACACAGGCGCAGCAGTATTACACCGACGGAGCGGAAACCCTGCTGAAGCTGTCCGGCAGCACCTCGGACAGCTCTCTTGAGAGCATGGACAGTGCGCTTTACCGCGCGCTGCAGTCCCTGATGACGGACACCATGACCGATTCCGTCACCTATAAGTCCCTGCCGACCTACTGGGCACGCACGGATGCCTCGCAGGGCAAAGACGGCCTGCTCCTGTTCTACAGCGACACGACCGGCGGCCGCATGAGCCGCGAGCACGTCTGGCCGAAGAGCCGGGCAAGCTTCATGCAGCAGAATGGCGGCAGCGACCTGCACCACCTGCGCCCCGAGGATTCCGGCGTGAACTCCACGCGCAGCAACTATACCATGGGCAACGTGCTGGGTGTCTATCCCGACTGCACCACGAAGGCCTTTGACGGCAAGACCGTCCTGTGGTACAGCTCGAAGAACGACCGCGTCGAGGTCGCCGACAATGTCAAGGGCGACCTGGCACGCGTGCTGCTGTACGTCTACTGCCGCTGGGGCCAGCCGAATCTGTTTGAGAAGGTTTCGACGGACAATCTGCCGCCGTATGACAGCGATGACCGCGAGAACACCGGCATGCCCGTCATCGAGAGCCTCGACACCCTGCTCGAATGGATGCAGGAGGACCCCGTGGACACCTGGGAAATGAGCCGCAACGACTGTGTCCAGCAGGTGCAGGGCAACCGTAACGTCTTTATCGACTATCCGGAGTTTGCCTGGCTGCTGTTCGGCCGCGAGCTCCCCGCAGATTATGACACGCCCTCGGGCTACGCCCACGAGCACGGCAGCGATGTCGAAAACTTCACGCTCACGGCCGCCTCGTCCGACGAGACGCGCGGCACGGTCACCGTCCGCAGCCACACTGTCACGGCCTTCCCGGCCGAGGGCTACTGCGTGGGCGGCTATACCCTCACCCCGGCGGATGCCGCCGTCGTAAAGCAGAACGGCAACGTCTTCACCGTCAGCCGCATGACGAAGGACTGCACGCTGACCGTGCAGTTTGACCCGCGCACCCCGTCCACCGTGCACTTCTCCGTGCCGGAGGGCGTGACGGCCCCCGCCGATGCGGCGGGCTACACCGGCGACACGTTCCTCTTCCCGCAGCCGTCCGGCACGCCGTCTGACACGGCGCACGATTACACGTTCCTCGGCTGGGCCGCTGCCCCGCAGACGGACACGGACAGCCGCCCGGACTTCTCCGCCGCAGGCGCAGAGCAGATGTTCACGCAGGCGGAGCAGACGTATTACGCGCTCTACTATTATAAAGTCGATGATCCCGACGCCGTCGGCGACGAGTACCGCCGCGTGATGGTCGCCCCGGACGACTGGACTGGCAGCTACTGCATCGTCTCGTCGGACAAGGGCAAGATCATGACGAACACCCCCGGCTCGAAGCCGACGTATCTGGAGGCGGCCGACATCGAGATCGACAGCGGCAGCGTCCGCGACCCGAAGTGGGTCTACACGCTCACGGCCGCCGGAGACGGGACGTACTATGTGCGCGACGCGGCGGGCCTCTACCTCAGCTGCACCGGCAAGAAGAACGTCTCTCTGACGGAAACCCCGGATGACACCTGCCGCTGGACGCCGACGCTGAACGGCCTGCAGTCGGACAACGGCATGCTGCAGTACAACGCCAGTTCGCCGCGCTTCACGACCTACACAAGCAGTCAGGCCGCGGCCCATCTCTACGCGCCTGCCGCCGGCTCGAAGACGTGGTTCACGACCCTCGGCGGCTCGGAGCCGGCGCCGCACGAGCACACCTGGGGCGTCTGGGAGATAGTCGAAGCGGCGACCTGCTTTCATGACGGGCTTGAAGCAAGAAGCTGCACGGGCTGTGACGCTGTGGAAAGCCGCGTGATCCCGGCCAACTCCGACAACTGCCCGTCCAGAGCCTTCACGGACCGCCCGGACAAGGGCTGGTACCACGAGAGCGTGGACTATGTCCTCGAGGCCGGCCTCATGAACGGCATGGGCAAGGGGAAGTTCGAGCCGGACACCACCCTCAACCGCGCCATGGTCGCCACGGTCCTCTACCGCCTCTCCGGCGACAAGGTCAGCGCGACGAACGCCTTCCCGGACGTCCCGGCGAACGAGTGGTACGGCGAGGCCGTGGCATGGGCCCAGCAGAAGGGGATCGTCACGGGCTTCGAGGACGGCACATTCCGCCCGATGGAGGAGATCAGCCGTCAGGACATGGCGCTCATGCTGCAGCGCTATGCGAAGACCGTCAAGGGAACGGACACGACCCCGACGGGCGACCTCAGCCGCTGGCCGGATGCCGGTCAGGTTGGCTCATGGGCCGTTGACGCGCTGCGCTGGTGCGTCGGCGCGGGCATCATCAACGGCAAGGACGGCGGCCTCCAGCCGACCGGCAATGCCACCCGCGCAGAGTTCGCGACCATCCTCATGCGCTACGCGAAGCTGTAACAGGACAAAGCACAAGGGCAGGCCAAGTCCGCATTCACGTAAGGACGAAAGGTGCTCAAAAAGGATACGGCATAGCTTACGATCATGTAGGCTATGCCGTTTCTTTTTGCTCTTGTTGTGAGATATCGACTACACCGATAAAGTTCCACCATATGACCAAGGTCTGCTTTTTTGACCGTCAATCCTTTCGCTTATTATACCACTCAGACATAATACCTATGTTAAGCAAGAGGTTTTTGGGACGATTGGAACACCGAAAGGCTGGCTTTTACGACCCGGCTGACAAAATGGATCATTTCCTCTTTGCTGTACTTGTCATAGCCCTCCACAACGACATGCATCAAACCGTTTGACAGATGGGTATACATCATCTCAAGCTCTGTTTCGTCGGCATAGGGCAGCTCTTTCCGCCAGTAAGCAATGCTTTCCTCCTTGGCCAAAGCAATCATCCGCATGAGGACCGTTGCGCTTGTATTCCCCAGAATCAAAACCCGGCAGGCGGCCTGATTCTGATCGACCATATCGTAAATGGCTTCGATCAGTGCCGTCACATCAAACAAATTGACATAGCGAAGGGATTTCTCAAAGGCATCGATGAGTTCATTCTCAATGCTCTCCATCAGGGCAAAGCAATCGCTGTAATGGGCATAGAAGGTGGCACGGTTAAGCTGCGCCAGCGCGCAGACCTCCTTCACCGTAATCCTACTGACCGGCTTTTCCTTCAGCAGCTCCAAAAAGGACTGCTTGAGCACCATTTGCGTATAGCGTTTCCTTGCATCCAGCTTCTCCATTTTGCGCTCCTCACAAAAAGTTTACAAAATTCTGCAACACTCCGGCACGCCGTGTTGCTTTTCTTTCAATTGCAGGGCAAATGCCGATTGTTTCTGATCTGCCTCTCCAGTATACTATACTTGTGAAAGATAATCAACACCTGTATGATTATCTTGAGAGGAGGTCTTTTGAATGTATGATAAATATCTTGTTACAGGCGCTACCGGCTTCCTCGGCAGAGCTGTTGTAGAAGCACTGGCACGCCGCGGCACACGAGTGCATGCGCTTGTGCTGCAGAATGACCCCTATATCAATTTGCTCCCCAAAGAAGTCCATACCGTCATCGGTGATGTGTGCGCAAAAAACTCGCTGGCAGACTTCTTTGCGGATGCCGACAGCCGTACCTGTGTGATTCACTGCGCCGGTATCGTCTCCGTCGCATCCAGACCCGGTCCGAGGCTCTATCAGGTCAATGTAGGTGGGACAAGGCAGCTCCTGCAGCAATGCATGGCGCATAAAGTGGGCAAGCTGGTCTATGTCAGCTCCGTTCATGCCATCCCGGAGCAGCCAAAGGGCTGCCCCATTACAGAAAACTGTGAATTCTCGCCGGGGCTTGTGGACGGTGATTACGCCAAGAGCAAGGCCGCTGCCACCGAGCTGGTCTACGACGCAGCGGCGTGCGGGTTGAACGCCAGCATTGTATTCCCCTCCGGCATCATCGGGCCGGATGATTTACAGGGAGGGAGCTTCACCTCAATGGCAAGATCCTTTCTTGCCGGGAAGCTGCCTTTCGCCGTTCGCGGCGGATATGACTTTGTGGATGTGCGGGATGTGGCAAATGGCATTCTCGCCTGTTCCGAAAGCGGAGAGCCCGGTAAAGGCTACATTTTGTCCGGCCACTATGTCACGATCCGCAGGATGCTGCAGATCATCGGGGCGGCGGCGAAACGGCGGTATCGGCCCATCTGCTTGCCTCTGGGTCTTGCAAGGCTGGCCGCTCCGTACTACGAGCGCCGGAGCTTGAAGGATCGAAAGCCATTGTTTTTCACCCCATATTCCATTTCCGTTCTTGCCTCAAACGGCTGCTTCAGCCATGCGGCTGCATCGAAGTGCTTTGCATATCAGCCGCGCCCGCTGGAGCAGACCCTGCGGGATATGGCCGCATGGCTCATTGCACAGAAGGAAGCGGGCAAGGCGCTGCCTCATCTCATCCGGCGCCCCACGATCAGCGGCGCCCGCTGCTGAGCTGCTCTGTGTTTCGGCCTTCTGCAGCACATCCGGGTTATTTCTCCGGGTGTGCTGCTTTTTATCGCTCCGCTTGTCCTCTTGCTTTTCTTCCGAGATTCGTATATACTGAAATTGTGTTGTACTTTTTTATCGGTATGGAGGGGACGGCGCGGCAGGGCAAGCGTCTGACAGGCTGCCCTGCAACCTGAACGGCTGCAAAGGAAAGGGAACGTTATGACCTGTGACGAGGTTTTTTACCGCCAATATCTAAGCGGCGATGATGCAGGGCTGGAGGCCCTGATGAAAAAATACGGCGACCCCCTGACCCTGTATATTGACGGCTATCTGCACGACGTTCACGAGGCGGAGGAGCTGATGCTGGACGTTTTCGCCTATCTGTTCACGAAAAAGCCGAAGATACGGGACGGCGGCTTCAAGGCGTATCTCTATAAGGCCGCGCGCCACACGGCGCTGCGCCGCAAGAGCAGGCGGAAGCCCTTGTTCAGCCTCGACGCGCTGACCAACGAGCCGGACGGGCGGCTGCTGGCGGAGGAGGTTATCCGGACGGAGGAGCGAAACCGCATTCTGCATTTCTGCATGGGTGAAATGAATCCGGACTATCGGGAGGTTTTATATCTCACCTATTTTGAAGATATGAGCTACGCGCAGGCGGCGGAGGTCACGGGGAAAACGATAAAGCAGATCACCAACATGGTGTATCGCGGAAAAGAGAGCCTGCGAAGGCTGCTGGAACGGGAGGGAATCACAAATGCGGAGTCATGAGGAGCGCGTCGCGGAGACAAAGCGGCGCATCGCCAAAATGGAGCGGGAGAAACGGCTGCGGCGCAATACGATCACCATGGCTTCCGCCGTGGCGGCGTGCCTTGCGCTGCTCATCGGCGCGTCCCTCGCCATGCCCGGCATTGCCGCAAGCATCCAGACAGGTGATTATTCCGGCTTTGAAACGGCGGCAAGCATCTTTCACGGCGGCGCTGCCTTGGGATACATTGTCATCGGGCTGCTGGCGTTTTTACTCGGCGTGTGCGTGACCGTTCTGTGCTTCCGGCTGCGGCAGATGAACCGGGAGGACGATCAGAACAAAGAAAGCGAGGGGATTCATGGAGCTGATTGAGAACCTGCTGCAACTGCTGACCACGTTCGTGGGCGCGCTGCTTTCGGGTATCTCCTACCGGAAAAGCCGCAGGCAGGCGTATTTTCTGCTGCTGTGCTTCTACGGCTGCTTTGCCCTCGGCGCGCTCTACTGGACGCTGTATCTGCTGCTGTTCGATACCACGCCGAAGGTGTTTTATGTGTCGGAGTTCGGCTGGGTGGCCAGTGTGATTTTTCTGCGGATATTGCAGGCCACGCTGGCAGGCGCAGATGAGCACAGCTTCCGCTGTCGCAGGGCATGGCTTGCGCCTGCGTTCGGCGTGCCGCTGCTGGCGTTCTACTGCACCTTCGGGGACATTCTCTCCAACCTGATCTGGTGCGGCATGATGATATGGCTCTCCTTCTGCGCCATTCGGGGGATTGCTTGTGCGAAAACGCAGACGGGCGCGGCGTGGAAGATACGGTACTTCCACATCGGCGTGCTGTGCTTTGTTGCCTCGGAGTACCTGCTCTGGACGGTGGGCTGCTTCTGGCCGGATACCTCTCCTGCAAGCCCCACCTTCTGGTTCGATATGCTGCTGACGCTTGCCATTTTCGGGCTGCTGCCCGCCGCGAGAAAGGCGGTGGAAGCATGACCTATATTGAAAATATCTTCCTCTGCATGGTATCCCCGCTGCTGGTGGCCGCTTTGTGCATGGGAAGGCGGCAGCTCCGCTTCTTCCTGTTCTGCATTGCCGGGATGGGGGTGTGCCTGCTTTCGGCTTATATCAACACCTTCCTCGCGGCGGTGTGTCAGGCGGACGCCCTTGCCGCCACGGCGGAGATCGCGCCGGTGGTGGAGGAAATGATGAAGCTGCTGCCGCTGG
>ENA-UOJV01001481-UOJV01001481.1-human-gut-metagenome-genome-assembly--contig:-C82-NODE-1481-length-25371-cov-19.159820_pt1 | contig 25371 bp, 18 predicted proteins | sample MGYA00242356_ERZ723903 | MGnify/ENA metagenome assembly ERZ723903
CAGCACACGGTTTTCTTTGTCTATTGCGAGGCAGATTTTAAACCGCCTGCATTTTTGATACGCCATCAAAACGCAGCTTTCTCCCATTCAATCAGGATCTCCGCCAACTCCGGCGGCAGACGTTTGCGGCACTCCTGCCGGAGCTCCTCCGGCACGCCATAGAATGCCTCGGCGATGCTGCCGGTGATAGTTTTCAACGAATTTCTCAGTCTCAAAATCAGTAAGCGATAGATTTAATGTATCGCCAAGTTCTTGTATATTCTCCTCAGAAATTCACCTTGAAAAAACATACTGTCCATGCGTCCAGCCTTTGCGAATATCTACCTTTTGTAATTCCTCAAGTTTCATTTTACCCATCACTTATTACGCTCCTAACAAGCTCGTCCGATATGGTTTCCCTCTCATAAAATACGTTCTATTTGGCCCTATCTACATCATAACAGGAGTTTTTTCTTTGGTAGAGAACAAATGTACTCTTACGAGTTTTTCAAACCTGCTCAGCATTTAAATCATCTATATATCGCATCACTTTGAACTTGTCCGTTCTTTTGAACAGTCAAAGAGTATATAGTTAGGTTGGCAAGTGATAGGCGTTATATACAAAGTAACAGGATTGCAGTTGATTTTCTTGTTAAAAATGATATGATTAATTTATAGTTTTCAAATAGATTTGCTTCACTTTTGTAAGAAAAAATATTAAATTATTGCAGAGGGTCAGAGTAGCAGTTACCATCAAAGAATAGAGCGAAGGAGGCAGCTATGTCATACGGTCAGCGAGGGGACGTGTGGTATCCGCGTGATGATCCGAATATCACAACAGAAGAGGATACAAAGGACGACTTCTCGGAGCAGGAACGGGTGTACTGGGCGGTTGTTGCATATGCGCGCAACCAGCTGCAGGAATACTACGGTTCAGCCAGCCGCGTCCATCCGGAGGTCTACGGCGAGTTGGCGCGTGTGGAGCGAATGAGCCCGGAGGAACTTCTTTATGAAGCGGGTAAAAACGGACTCCTCTAAGTGTACGCTTCCAATCCACTAAGGAACAAGGGTGATCAAAAATGCAATATATGATTCACGACAAGAAGTACCACTTCAAGTTCGCGTTTGATACGCAGACCGGCGCATACATTCGCACCGGAATACTGGATGAAAACGGCAGAGACACCGGCAGGGATCCCTTCATGGCCTCCTATCCGCACCTGATTGACGTTGGCATCATGGGTCACTGCATTCACGGAAGAAGCGGACTGTGCACAAAGGCGGGCATTGACTGCTATCAGAGCGGCCAGATGATTGCAGAACCCAATATGTCTGTCGCGGATTTCCGGTGGATCGCCGAACAGTCCAAAGGCCGGTGCAGCCAGTTTGCATTAGGCGGACGCGGCGACCCTGATCAGCACGAAAATTTTGAAGAGATTTTGAAAATCTGCCGTGAAAACAATCTCGTGCCAAATTTTACGACGTCCGGCTATGGCATGACGCCAGAAATCGCAAAGCTATGTAAGCAGTATTGCGGCGCCGTGGCGGTCAGCTGGTATCGGAGCGAGTATACGCTCTCGGCGATCAGGCAGCTGCTGGATGCCGGGGTTAAAACCAATATTCACTATGTGCTGGGCAAAAACAGCATTGCCGAGGCGATTGGCCGCCTGAAACGAAATGATTTTCCGCAAGGGATCAACGCCGTGATCTTTCTCCTGTATAAGCCCGTCGGCCAGGGGATAAGGAAAAATATGCTTACCCCCGACGATCCGAGAATCGCAGATTTTTTTGCCGAAGTAGATAAGCGGCATCCGTTCAAAGTAGGGATGGATAGCTGCAGCGTACCGGGAGCGATCAACTTTTGCAGGGCTATCGTGCCTGAGTCACTGGATACCTGCGAGGGTGGACGATACAGCTGCTATATCGGCGCGGATCTGACCATGGTGCCGTGCAGCTTTGACCGGAATAAGCGATACGAGGTCTCGCTGCGCAAAATGAGCATTTCAGCGGCTTGGAACAGTGAACCATTTGAGCAGTTCAGAAGCAGAATGAGAAATGCTTGTCCTGCTTGTGGGAAGAAGGAGTTGTGTATGGGCGGCTGCCCGCTCATGCCCGAAATCGTATGCTGTAACAGCAGCAAAAGAGTGTAGTTAAGGGGGAAACTATGAAAATCAGAACCGATTTTGTGACCAATTCCAGCAGTAGTAGTTTTTCGGTCTTAGTCACCGTTGAAGATAACAACGGGCATTCTTTTTCTTTTGAAGAGAATCCCTATGACTATTATCCCGATTCTGGCGGTGATTGCCAGTTCAACGCTGATTTGAAAATGCTTATGACCGATGATCTGGTAAAGGCAATCAAGGCGGCGCATGAGGTAAAATTCGACCTTGAGGGGCTCGACAAAGATGGCCGAAATGAGCGGATTGAAAACGTAAAGGTCGGGGATGTTGCCGAATTGGTAAAGATCCCGGGGATAACTCGGATCCGCTGGATGGATGAGGTCGATTATATCGTAGATGTAAGAACGAAGGACGGTTCAATCGGCGTTCTTCCCGGTAAGGCGCTGGATTTGGTCAAGTACGTTTTTGACAATGATGCCATCGAAGCAAAGGCGATCGTCAGTAGCGTAAAGCCGCTGTCGAAGCGGAGCAAGAGCGCTAAGAATGCTTCGATCTCCGTCACGATCGACGCAGAAAAGAAAAATCCGGCACAGGCCCTCATTTTCAAAGATGTTTCAGGCCTTGCCAGATTTCTCATGGATTCGGTATCGGATGACTATGAACCCGATGATGAAGAAAACGACACCCATGAGCAGGATATCCGTGCGCAGAAGGATAAGTTCATTGCCGATGTGAGCAAAAACATCTCATCGACCGATGATATTGCAAAGATCTCTGTTCATCGGAAGTACAGCGCATGGGGCGATCAAGCCGATCCGGTTTCGGACAACGATGATGCACTTTGCGAACACGCACGTAAAGTGCTGAACAGTTCAGGGGAAGAGCAGAAGAAAGCCATTGAGAATATGCTCGCTTACATTCATCAGTCGAGCCCAAACCGCTACGGTGAAGTATTCGGTCACGGATATGATGACATCCGCTATACATGGAATGGGGATGAAGCGGCGCTTTTGACGCTCGCGGAGCGGCTTTGCAGCTATAATTGCGCAGAAACGTGCAGCGGACAAGAACATGATGAGCTCAATCTGAGGACAAAATCAGTAGACTCCTATGCAGAGTTTGACCTAAATTAAGAAGCTTGACGAAGCGGCTCAATAATACAATAATCATCTTCATCAACTATGAATCTCAGGCTAAACGAGGCCAGCACCTCGGCACCTCCCAAAACTGCTGACCATTAAGATACAAACAGCGGGACAAACCTTTACAGTCTGTCCCGTTGTTTTTTCTGTCTTGACTTTGAAAAATGCTTTCCTTCTCTATAACAGCTCAATCGCTGAGCTGTCGTTAAATCGGAATGTGTTATTTCCATAGGCTAACATTGAAGCACGATTACAATCGCAGATAAGTATTGATTCCAGTTTTTTAACACTGCAATTGAACATAGGGTCTCTGTCATTTCCTGGCTTGGTATCGGCAAAGGCTCTCCTCCGTGCGGTTAATGATATGACTTGATGCCATAATTTCAGAATTGTTAGAAGCCAGCAACTGTACTTAATAGCCTGTGTTCATTAAGAATCCAAGCTACCGATAGCATTAAGCGCACCCGCCAAATCCTTTTTGGCTCGGCGGATTTTCCCGTGGTAATTCAGGATTGACGTAAGTATTTCTTTGCAATCATCATCACTTAATATGGCAGCAATTTCGAGCTTGATACGAGCACGCGAAGTACCGACATAGAATATCAGAACATTCCCTTGCTCAAAAGTAGTCTTATCAACATCAAGAAGAATCACGACATCGGCTTCAAGCCCTTTGAACTTTCGACATGTAGTAAACAAATATTTGTTGCGATACTTTCCGTTATTCACGGAATCGCTCAAGATACTGGTTGCTTCTGTTTTACACGTCAAAAGAACAATATCTCGATACCCGTCGGCTGCGAGATCATCAATTATTGAATCAATCCTCTCTCTTTCGTTTTGAACCGAATCACAAAAGTGAAGTTTTGCTGGCGATCCTTTTACTGCGCCAGCAAACACTTTGGGTTTACGCTCAGTAATCGGGCGCAAAGAAGTCATGGCAATATTTTCAGTATTCCTGCAATTTCGATACAGTGTCAGTCGACAATCCAAGTCACCTATAAACTTAGGCATCTCCCTTGCTTGTATCAATTGTAACCGGTCATAAAAGACATAGAATGTCCCTCCCTGATCCGCGTCAACAATTATATCATGGATAAGCTGAATAATGTCGGTTTCTTCTATTGCTTCATTTCCGAAATCTTGCCCCTCATCAATAATAACATGCTTATACGGGAAGGAACCCGATATATAGTAATCTTCAAGCTTTGCTTTAAGTCCATCATAGTTTGGTTTTATCGTATTACAGATTTTGCAGGAAAATCCAGCAATAGTGTAGTAACTAACGAGATCCCTTGCGTAGTTTTCTTCTAAGTAATCTTTTAATTGAACATTAAAGCACAGGAACAGCACCCGTTCTCCAGCAGCTGCATGTCTGCGGGCTTTTTCAACCGCAATCATCGTCTTACCTGTTCCAGCGGCTCCATTAATCGCAGCTGTCAGCTGTTCGTCGAGGAAATCCAAAATTCCAGCTTGCTCATCCAAAAGGCGATGAAATACAATTTTCTTCAAATCTGCTTCAAAAGATGCAGATGGAAACACATTGAACTGTGGGCAGAAAATTTCCCGAACCAAGCGTTTACATTCGATCTCGCTCAACGTCGTTTCAACACGGCTCGGCAATTGCAGCGTATAAATTCTGTCAATAAACTCTTCAGGATTATCCAGCGCTTCTTTAGTCAATACAAGGGCTTTATCGCCCTCCGATGGCAAAGTCATACTTCTCAGGCGGTCATTACTCACAGACGGGAACCATACGGCATGAAAGAACTTGCATTTTTCCAAAATAAACGCCATGTTGCCATCAGATATGTATCTCATCAGTTTGTATTTGTTTGCGCTTGCTTGATTAAACGGTCCACCATTATGCATCGGAATGCCGCTACCATAAAGCCAGCAGCCATTTTCATACCTCACTTGGCCCGCTTTGGCCTCTAAGCATATTACCCCCTTGGTACGATTAAGAATAACAAAATCCGTTTCGCTTTCGCGGAAAGTCCCGTCTCTCGTATCTGTGATCCGGAAAGAGTGAAATACATAATAATCTTCAGGAAGAAGCTCTAATGCTTCAAATATTAGTCCTTCTTGGCTTGCTGGGTCAAAGTCCCGAGGTTTTTCTGGAATCATTATTGCCATATCATCGTCCCTTTAACGCATCAAGTAATTCTTTGACAGTAATCGTGTCATCGGCGCAGTAAATGCAATGGATGTTACTATCCTTTGCCGCCGTATAGCAGTCTTCATTATCTGAAGTGAACAGCGCAACTTGCGATTCTTTCCAAAACAAATCGCATTTGTACTGTTCTTCATTTCCACCTATTTGGAATATACAGTCTCTATACGGTTTTTCCTTTTGCAAAAATAATTCGCTGCTATTTTCCAATTCGGAAAGCAATGCTCTTTCTTTGGGATCAACGGCCCACGTCCTAAGATCTTTCCATATTTCGGCATAGATAGAGTCTCTTAAATCTGTCCCTTGATCTGTAATGATAACATGTGCTCTGCTTTTTAAACTTTTATCTGTGTTGTTTTCGGCAATATAATTATCCTTCCAAGATGCTGCACCATACAATTGCCTGCTGTAGAACCCCATTTCACGATTCTCATAAGTGCCGACAATGGTTGCTCTATCCAAGAAAATATTGAACTCTTCACAGCTTGTCTCTGGAATCAAGCAACATGAATAACATGCAGACAGGTTGAGAGAATCACGTCCCTGCCCCATACTGAGACTGCAAACGGGATCATTGGAACAAGTCATTGCTTCTTCCATTGCTTTTTTGAATATACCTGGGAATGTGTCAGCACAACCTTGTCGTACCAACCCCCCCATAGTGCCTTCCGAATCTCCGCTTGCGGTATAAATGAAGATTCCCGACATTTGCTTCCCATCCGCAATTTCGCTGCAATACAAGCGTTCTTTCAATGATGCGATACTGTACCCGCACTCAAAGCTCAATTGTTTAATCAGAGCATGTGAAATCGTATGCAACAGGAGAAATTTTGCAGTCATTTTTCTTGGCTTTGATTGTCCTATAAACGACTTCCGATAGTTCTCATTTAGGACATCAACCCTGTGCTGAACTTCTGGGTTGTTCTTTTGCCATTCTAAAATTGCACTCTCATCAAATTCAATAAATATGCCTTCACCACGAACCTCATAAGCAGGATACCAATTTGTATCCTGCTGCTTAACAGGGACAATGCATTCCGAAGCGTTATCGCTCATGTCGGCCTCAACAGGTTTAAGTCTGGAAAATCCAACAAGTGCCTGTACTTCCCGAACTTTATGTATTAAAGAGATATTCCTTATGAACGGAATTGCATAATTCGAAATCTCTGTTTCTTCACGCAGGAAGTCCCCGTAGTCGTCAGTTGACATCGATACTTCACCGCTAAGTGCTTCATACTCTTCTGCCCGATATTTTACACTTGTTGTAAGGTATTCTTCTTCGCCAGTCGGAGTAATCCATTTTCTTTCCAATATTGGCTGTACCTTTTCCGCTGCTATGCCTTTTTCTCTCGCAATATCCTTTGCGTAATTCTCTATTGTCCCTTGGATCAGCGACGGTAATAATTCCTTGGGGATTGCATTATTACGTTTGTAACCAGCGATAACATTTTTGCAATTTGCGAAAGCCGCACTATCCTCAATTTTCTTTGTAATCAGGCTTGAGTACGGTGGGATGACAAGTGAACTGACCGTGATTGGAAAGTAAACGGAAGAACTGCCCCTTTGCAATACTTTCGGATATGCCACGCACTTATCTTTTGTATGTTTCCACGGATGTCGTCCTGTACAGCGAAAATTGTATTTGCCCTCGTATTTTCGATCCAGCGTCTGCAAGGCGTCTTTGTCAAATGCCCCCCTGAGTGTGGCTTTAGCGCCACAAAACTCACACGAAACAGTAAGTCCTTCAAGTCCTTCGGTGGAGGATGCACTGGTCTTAAATGTCAGGATCGGATGTGCACAAATTGGTTTCGCTCCGCCGTACATGTTTTTACAGTGGACCCATTTTACCCACGGGAAATCATCGATGTGCCCACATTCGCAGGCAATGATGATACGCGTGACCACAAGATCTTGTCTGCACTTCGGACATTGCATGAACTTAACCATATCTGGATCGCTATCGAGTCTTTTCTGAGTTGCTGCCTTCTTGTAATCGGAAACCCAATCGCTGATTGGTTGAAATCTTCTGCATTTCGGGCAAAAATACCATTCTGGAAAACGGGCATACGAAATACCTTCGCGACAGTGAGGATCATCCTGCCCGCCGGGAAGTCCAAAATAATCAACGCGAAGCACTTTTTCAAGACGTTCATCATGTATTTGGACAACTTGCTCCTGCCAATATTCCGGAGCAGCAGTCATCAAAGTTTGGTTGGGAAAATCAATCATTGCTCCCACTCCATATTGCAGAACCGCTTGTGATGCACGGACAGAATGAGTTATTCTGTTCAACGGGACTTTCTTAGCCGATTCCAAATCCATTAATTATTCCTCCTCCCATATCAAAACATTTCCTGCAACCGTCGAATCAACATTTCGCATAGATGTCATTGTATCAAATGCAGGATCGTTACGGCTTGTGTTAAAAGGTTTCATCAAACGCCCTTCGCCATCGTCAGGTTCTTTAATCAAGAATTTTTCCCCATAATAAAAGTGTTCTTCATCAAAGTTCTCTGCAAGTTGTTCCCACTTTTCAAACACCGAATCAATCTCAAGTGCAATTTCCGAAGAATCATCAACCATTTCTGTGTTCATCCGTTTGGAAATGTCCGATGCTCTCCCTATTATGTATTCCTTAAGTTTTGCAACCCGTGCCGAATAGTCTTTACGGTTAAACTTGGCTGCACCTTTTTCTGCACTGAGTTCATCTTCAAGGACTCGAACCATTGCAATCATCACAGCATGAAGGGCTCGGTCCCTCGCAGGTTTTGAAAAAGGTGTCGCACCTGTCGGCTCGACATGTTTATAAAACGATTCATGGTAAGGCTTAAATTGCTCATAATGAGAGCGATCTCTACTTTTTGAACCGTCATACATAGCAAAGGCAACCCCTGGGAATGAGCGCCCAACTCGGCTCGAAGCCTGAATGTACTCACTGGTTAACTTGGGCTGCCCGACCAAAAGCATGACATTCAGCCGTGCAACATCTATACCCACGGAAATCATATTCGTAGCCAACAGTACATTGGAGGGGTAACGCTTATTTTCGATGTTTTCTTTCGAATAGCAAAGTTTCTCGAGTTTGTCCAGTGTTTCATTCAACTGGGTAGTATTAACTCGACTTGTTAATTCGTCCGCACGGGCAATCATTCTGGCATCTCTTGCGCTGCCCAGTCTGTATGCGCTCCTTTTAATAAAGTCCTTAACATCATCGTCTACCAAAGTTGAGCACTTGCCTAAATCTTTCAGACTATTAAAGTAGACCGTAAGCGTCCAAAACTTGTCTTTAATGTCATCAGGCAAATCCATTGTGTTAATTTCCTGCATCAGAGCTGCTATTGAGCGAACCTCCATCATAGCTTTAGTTTTCCCAGATGGCATAAGCCCGACATATTTCCGACCATAGACTTTATTGTCGTAGTTGACTATTGACTCTCTTGCAAAAAATGAGTCTTCAGCATCTAATCCTGGGTGCGGAAACTGGCTAACTTCACGATTATACAAAGCAGAGCACTGTTCTTTAGCTCTGCGAATTGTTGCCGTAGATGCAACAATTTTGGGGCGAATGCCATTACGGGTGCATAATGCATCAATTGCTGCCTCATACAAGCCGACCATTGTACCCAGCGGACCGGAAATCAAGTGTAGCTCATCCTGAATAACTAAGTCAGGGGCGCGATTATCGGTCCCAGCGGCAAAGAATGCACCAATCTCTTTTTTCCACGGGATCATCGCAAACTTATCCACCGTGCCAAAAAGAAGCGTTGGTGGACAGGCATACAGTTCCTCATCAATAATTTGAATCGGAAGTTTCCCTTGTTCATTAAAGAAACAACTCTCCTGCGGGCAAAACAGCTCAAAATGTCGATTATTTCTCATGCGGTAACCGAAAGTTCCAACCATTTTTGTGCCGATTCGATCTTTGACTAATTTTGTTCCGCACCATGGGCATTTCAATACCTGAAATTTATTGTGCTGTTCCTTCGCATATTGAAGGGTATCTGTCCGCGCATCGGTAAGTTCTTTCAAGTGTTTTTTTGCATCTGCATTCGTATTAGGGATATGCTCCCGCCCGATCCACAAGCCGATTGTAATTTCGGTATTTCCCAACGGATATCTGTTGTATTTGGGGCGGCGCGACACTGCATCACTACGAATATATTCACAGGCACATATCAGAGTGGACGCCCTTGTAAATTGTTGTGCAGCAAGCAGTCGCAAGGTATAGCGCATAATAACAGTTGTCCCATCCGAATCAGGAAGATGAGCAAGGCGTCTGTAGAATATAGTAAATGCTGTCAATCCGAGGTATGCCTCTGTTTTTCCGCCGCCAGTAGGAAACCAAATCAAATCCACAACATCTCTGTCACGAGCAGAATCATTTGTAATTGACTCAATACTCATCAACAAAAATGCTATCTGAAACAGACGCCAAGCATAGTTATCTCCAGTTATGCCGTTAGGTTCGCCATAGTCCAAGGCTTCAAGAGATCTCGTAAGGTCTTCATCTCCAGGATAGCGATCAATATCCGCCTTATCGGATTGTAATTTCAAATGTACTCGCTGCATAAACATTGCCCTGTTTGCAAGAGAAAACGCAGTCCAAGCAACTGGATCGTCATTTAAGACCTGCAGTCCTACTAACATTCTGTTTCTTGCTTTAAGGCAACCTGCAATATTAATTTCGGCAGCAGATTGGTAGCAGACAGAAAGTTCCTTCTGCTTTTCAACCAGAGTATCTATCCAACCGCTGTAAGCATCTACTACGCTCCTGAGTTCCGATAGTTTTTGAGGCTTTTCCGTGCTGTCTAAATCTGACAAATGGCGCATGGATAGAGCTTCTTTATGTATGCCTAAGCCCTGAGGAATGGAGAAATCCATTGAAGGAACTTCCACTTCTGGGAAAAAGTCATTATATATTTCTCCGTTTCCGTCAGTATCGATATTCCAATTAACAGATGTGCCGAGTCCAGTTCCGTAAACGCGCTTATTTCTGTATTGCAGTTCCAATGACTGTTCTTCAGAGTCTAACACACTGAAATCGACCAGTGACGAATACTCTCGGAACCTAAACCCGTTTACCTCGGACTTAACCTTAACCATCGGCTGAAACAGGCAGCGGGTTCCGTCAGACTTCTCATCATCATCGTTCACAAGCATAACCGTAATCGAATATAAATGCTCATTGATTTTTCTTTTCAATGCAGTAATTTTTGCGTTCGTTTCATCAAGGTTCCTATTGTCATCCACATAATCTCCAGACGAAAAATCAATAACAACATCTACATTGTGTGGAATTCGTACATACCCACCTCTTAATTGGTCGCAAAGTTTATACATCGCAGGGAAAATGCCATATTCATCTCCGTCAAGGGAATCTTGTTCGTATAAATCACGTACTGTTTTTCTGTTTAAAGACGTACAAAGCTTCAGGCACTTTTCTTCCCCGACGTAAACTACGTATGAGGACAATTGGGATGGTACCGAATATTTCTCCGGAGAATCCGGATGAAACGGTATCCGGCAATCAGACATCTTTGCTTTTCTGTAAGTTGCAAAAGTAACTTCGCATTTCAGCACTTGCGGATCAGATGATGCAAGGAAAGTAAAGCCAAAAGAGGACGGCATATTCTGCGCAGCTAAGCTAATTTCCTCGTCCAGATTTTCTTCCTCCGCTGGGGCCACAGGCTCTGTTTTCTCGTTATCATCACCGACAGCTTCTTCCTCCTCATCCGAGAGGTCTTCTGACGTTTCGCCAGATTCCTCTACGCGTGAAGGGTCGTTGTTGTCTGCATTTAATTTGTTATTCTTCGGGAAAAGTATCCCTATAGAGTAGCGTACATCTGGCGAATTTGTTATCAGCTCATGCTCTGCGTCGGGAATTGATATTTCCGATCCTGGGCCAAGCAATTCTTCTTTTACCCGAACAATGTACTCATCTCGCGCCGACAGGAACTCGTTAATGGAGCTCATATAGCATATCCTCCTATTGGTCGATAGTAATGGGACGATTTGTTGTGTTTATCGGAACTTCATCGTCTACAAAAGTGATTGCTTCAATTTGAAGCGTAATTGCGGCATCTTTAATTCTGTCGGTAATATCTGCTGTCATTATGTCTGTAGTATCACTGTTTCCAGTCACTTCACCCAAAATTACCTGACCGATTGACTTCAATATCTGACGGCGAACCTTATAAATTTGCTCGCCAGCATCAAAGCAAACTTCTGCGCCGTCAAACAGCTCATCATTCCCTGCAATTAAAGCAATCTGCTGAATAGAATCAAGCCTTTGCGGTCGCACGGTATGAGATTCTTCGTCCAGCCATCCCCGAATTGTACTTTCCTGAACGCTTACTCCGTTTGAAATCATCTCATCTGCAATTGCTCTTGCGCTGCTTCCTGTTCTTTTCATATAGTCAATAAGTGTTTTCTTCCATTCGCGGGATTTGTAATAAGCATCTTCAATTTCGAGAGGAACAAGTTTGTTGTTAATCATATCTCGCAGAATTTCTTCAACTATATCTCTCGTTTTAGATGTGCTCCGCGTAAATACAACGACATCACCTTCTGACAAATCCGATGCAACGATCTCTTTAACTGAATTATTTGTTTCATCCAAAACATACGCCTTATAATTCTTGGTGAAGAACGCAATCTCGTCCGAGTCGAACTTTGCTACAGCAACAATATCCGCCATATTCTTTCCGTCACCGCCAGAGAAACTACTCCGAATTGCTTTAATCGGTGCCGAATTAATATAGTCCACAATCTCTGCATCGATGTTGTCCGCTTCCTTCAGGTCATCTTCATCAATCCCTATCGGCTCTTCTTCATATTCGTCATCGGTTAGGATTGTAGACCGTTTATTCAACAAGTGCTCAGCAGCTTTGGCATCGCGAACCCGCTTCTTGTATCGATATTTTTCGCATTCGTAAAGCAGCAAGTTGATTTCTTTTGACGAGCGGCAGCGAAGAGCATCAAATCGTTTTCCCGAAATATTACCGACAACAATAACTGCACTGTACAATTGCGTATTATCAAATCGATTTGCTGTCATCGTGTAGATATCTGTTTCATTACCAAGGTTATGTAAGCTCAGAAGTCGGTCTATCACAATGACAAAATAGGCTTTTGGAACAACAACTGCAATTTTGCCCTGCTGATTTTCGATATCTTTCAAAAATACAGTTTCTTTGGGCGTACTGTCATAAAGCTCTAAATAGGCATCCTCCAAGATGCTTACTATAGATGTTGCTGCCTCTCTCAGAAAATCAGGAAACCCCTTTGCAGTTTCTTCGAGTCGACGTAATCGCAGTTCTGGTTTCTCAATACTGTCTACAATTCCGCTTTCAATCAGTTCCTCCAACAGGCCAATCGGAAAAACGGCAGTCATAAATAAATTCATCAACGAATAGGATTGCACAATGAAATCATCTTTTTGATCGGAATCGTACTCCGAAGACTTTACCGAATACATTGCCTTTTTGAATACTTTGTATTTTTCCCAGCTTATAAATCCTGAAATAACATTTGCAGTTACTTCCTTATCAATGATTGCTCCTATCTGAGCATCCATCTGTTCTGTATATGGATTACACACTATCGGAGGGAGGCTGTTTGACAGTAAGAACTCTTTTGTGCAGGCAAATAGGTTTGCCTTTTCGTAATTTGTAATCAAGTTTGTGGGAATTTCCGAATCAAGATGCATGCATAAATAAACATATTGAATAGATTGCCGGTCAAGCAACTCGGGCAATTCGGATTCACCACGACGATACAAATCCTCACCAAGAACAATTAACCCGATATGTCTGTTGCCATCCTTGCGAAGTAAGAGTTTCCTTGCAACGGAGACCTTTCCTGTTAATTTAATCACTGGCTCATTTTTTGACAGATTTATCCCATACTGGTATTCCTGATTGTTTTCGGTGTAATAAGATACTGGTACCAAATCAGTAAGTTTAATGTCTGTTTTGCCAAAGTGAAATGACAAACTGCCGACCAGTGCGTTCGCCTCCTCACGAGATATTACAATTACCGTAGATGTGTCTATGGTACGGGGGATCTCTGTGTCCTGCATTTCCAAGACTGTCCGGAAAAAATCATATCGCTTGCCGTCTTCTCGACGTAGTCCCCGACTATCCATAGATTTTGATGTTCCAAAGTATGGAACAATTTTAGCCCACCTTTTCTTTGGCAAAATGTTTTTCTCGGCTTTGTCGTTTTGTAAAAGAATAAACTCTCCGGAATTTGCACAAGGTGTTTCGTTTGGATTTTTTAAGGGATCATTTACAAAACCTCTAAAGATCCATTTTGATGGTTTTGTTCTTCCGTTGCTTCCGTCATAACACAATACCATATCACCTGCGCAAAGGGAATGAATGAGATCGGCGGCGTTCGTTTCGTTGTAAAGAATGTTTGAAATAGCCGCATAAGCCAAAAGAATTGCATCAAAGCAGATCGATCCCGTATGCAAAACAACTCCGACATTGTGATGTTTGTCCTCTATGGTGGATGAAATGAAATCGGAAAAAGTTTTGATAAGCAGTTCCTTGGAAATAACATTTCCGTCTATGCAGACATCACATTTTTCGATTATTTTTTCCATTGCATTGCGTATAGGATCCATTTCTATGCACTTCCTTTCACTTGCTGATGGACAACAAGTCTTCAAATTGATACGCGCCATCAGATTCTTGATGTACGCATTCGATCTGAGCCAATTGCGTTACAATTTGTGAAGCTCGTGCCGCAGACATATTAAGGTAGTTCGCTAACTCTTTCACACGAAAGCGGTTTAATTTGTAGTGATATACAATGTTGAAATACCGATTTAATGTATCTTTTCTCAGTCGATGAGCCAATTCTCGGTTTATTAGACTGCAAAGCAAAAACTCGTTTCCATACATGCTGAATATTCGCTTTTCAATGGGCGAAAAAGCACTGTACATTGTATTGCAACAATGTTGAATGAAAAGAGCATATTCCTCAATGACAGGAATAGTAACCGAGTTGCCGAATTGCTTGAACTTTTGCACATTGGGAATGCCATCTGGAAACGAGAAGTGGTCAGTGCCATTTTCATCTACAAATGCATATCCGATAAATCCTTGCAGGCGCCCCCATTCATTCGGTGTCATTGTTCGGACAAATTTATCATTTATTGGAGAATACTTCCCCTTTATATTTGTTCCAGCACAAGATGCACCATTGATTGGGTCATATATTAGATTTCGTTCTCGCCCAGAACCTCCAGTTGCAAGCAAAGTATTCGCAATCGGTCTTTCAATATCCGGCGCATTTACAATGCGATATCCAAAACCATACCCTTTGCTGTGCTGAGTAACGATATGCTTTTCCAATGTTTGCAGGTATCCTGACGAAAGGAAGAAGCGTGAATCAACTTCTTTGTCCAGTACATCTTTAAGATTTTCAAAAACAGGCGTTTTCGATCTTTTTGTCGGTGCCTCTTTTGGCAAGAGCTCTATGTGTTGCCCAAAATAGGCCCGACTAAATGCCACAATATATACGCGAGGTCTATTTTGCGGAATACCGAAATCTCTGGAATTACGCAAAAAAGCTGAGCGCTCATATTGTGGTCTTCCGTTTATATCATGCGTCACTCCCACTATGTGATAATCAAGCTGCCAATCAAGCGTATCAACAATGGTTTTAAAAGTCGTTTGTTTGTCATGTGAAAGAAGATTTTGGACATTTTCCAAAAAAACGACTTTAGGTCGGGTCATTTTAATGATTTTTGCAATATCAAAAAAAATGGTGCCTTTTGTTTTGTCCTCAAATCCTTGTTGCAAGCCGACACTGCTAAATGCCTGACACGGAAAGCCAGCCATCAATACATCGTAACGGAGGGTCTGAAGGCGCTTTTTAAATTCTTCACTTGTTACATCGTTGCGGGGATCTTCGTGAAATAGGTGCTCGTATGTTTTGCAAGCCATTTCATCAATTTCAGCCGAAGCAACATTCCTGTATCCTCCAGCTAACTCAAATCCTCTTCGTATGCCGCCTATGCCTGCACACAGGTCGATTGTTTTCAAGTTCATCTATCTCTCCTTGAGAACATCAACGATTAAATCCGCACAGGCTTTTACATTTTTCCTTATTTCATCGCCCCAAAAGCGCAGGACTTTCCATCCGTCCGCCTCTAATGCAGCATTAACCTCTTTGTCTCTTTTTATATTTCTTTCTATCTTAGGAAGCCAAAAATCGCGATGACTTTTTATCTCGCCTTGTTTCACTTCCCAGTTGTACCCATGCCAAAACTCACTATCACAAAAAATCGCAACTTTTTTCCCCACAAAAACAATGTCTGGCTTTCCAAAAACGGTCTTCATATTTTTTCTATATCTAAGTCCTCGTGACCACAGCTCTTTCCGAAGAGTAACTTCAATTACCGAGTCCTTATTCTTTACTCGGCTCATATTATAGCTGATCTGCTCAGATGTCTTTTTAACCATCACAAACACCTCGGAGTTTCGCAAAGAACTCTTCGTCAATATCGCAGTCCTTGTTTTTACTTGCCATAACTCTCCTCCAGTCATTTTAGCAAAGCAACTGCACGAAAAAACAGATACAACTCCTACATCAGAGTATTGTTATATATCGTCTCGTCCCACAATATCATCAATCCATAATCCAGTGTCACATAAGTCTTCTCGAGTATCTCTGTAGTAACACGTCTGTTCCGTCCCAGCTTAGTAACAGAGGCTGGATTGATCCCTACCTTTTCGCACAGGTCTTTTTCTTCATATCCGTATCGATAAGCAGCTTCCAGAGTTTTAACTCACAGACATAAGTATCTCCTCCGTACCGATATACAAAAATACTCTGCCGCTTGACAGAGCATTCGGTCTATTGCAGCCGTGTACTGCCAAGGCCTATTCCAACACTTGACAGCGTTGTTTATAATGATAGCACATTTTGACACAGGAAACAAGAAAATGATAGATTTGCACAATTTTTGCAGCAATCATAGCGCATAGTTTTTTCGCAAATAGAGGATTTCCCTCTTGACTCTTCCGTTACGTCATAGTGTATGGTAAGCTCACACGGAGGAGGGATACCCATGATGACCATTCATGAAGTCAGCAAGTTGGCCGGTGTCAGTGTCCGGACGCTGCACCACTATGATGCCATCGGGTTGCTGCCACCCACGGCCCTTACAGAAGCTGGTTACCGGCTGTATGATGATACAGCCTTGGCGCGGCTTCAATCCATTCTGCTGTTTCGAGAGTTGGAATTTCCGCTCAAAGACATCAAACGCATTCTGGATGACCCAAACTTTGACCAGGCCGCCGCTCTCGCAGATCAGATCAAGCTGCTGGAGCTGCGACAGGCGCGGTTGGGACGGCTCATCACCCTCGCCCGTGAAACCTTAGAAACAGGAGTAACACCTATGAAATTTGACGCATTTGATAAGGCCGAGCAGGAGAAGTACACCGCAGAGGTCAAAGAAAAATGGGGCAATTCCATCGCCTATCAGGAATATCAGCAGCATGAAAAAGGCGGAGCTACCGGCACCCCTGCTGATTTGATGAGGCACTTTGCAAAGCTGGGCAAGCTGAAGCACCTTGCCCCTACCGCGCCGGAAGCGCAGGCGGCTATTCGTGATTTACAGCAATTCATCACCGACCATTTTTACACCTGCACGCCGGAGATACTGGCTGGCTTAGGCCAGATGTATGCGGCCGATGACCGCTTCCGCCGCAGCATCGACAAGGCTGGCGGCGAGGGCACGGCAGCGTTTGTCGCGCAGGCCATCGCCGCCTACTGCGGAAAGTAACTCTTCTTTGTCTATAGCGCTGCAAACTTTGAGTTGCGTCTTTCGCAAGATTTTTTGCACCGTCTAACCTCCAATGCCTTGAAATAACTCTCGCTTAACTCTTCGGGAAGCCTTTAGCGAAACAAATTTGAAACTACTCTCCATATACACGTTGATTATTTTCCCCACACGGTTTCAGCAATAGATCAAGCTCATTCAAATACCCGTAAGACAAGCAAAAGCCTCTGCCGATGCCCTATCCGGGTATCGGCAGAGGCTTTTCATATTCATTTACGGTTCAATCATCGTACCACTCATCCCACGCTTCATCCTCGTCCTCATACCAATCTTGGTTCTCTTCCCAGAGGTCTTCGGGATTGTCGTAGTCATCCCGGATGCTTCCGGAATTGTTGTCTCCCGATGTACTTGATGGTGTCCAAGGAGGGGCAGAATTGGGGCGGCCAAGAGGTGTCTCATAATAAGTAAAGGCATAGATGACATCTTCTGTTTCGCCCTTTGGCTGATGGGAATGGCAGTACGCTATGCTCTGCCCTTCGCTATTGTACCAATGCAGGATTTTATACCGCCTATGGACATCCATATTGTCATAGAACTGGCATTTTTCGGTTTTGGTGGGCGATCCGATTGATGTGTACTTCAAGCAGCTTACAGGCATACCATCCACGGGCAGTTTCCCGGAATACTGGTCTTTCCGGCTTTGCTCCTGCTTCGCGGCATTCTCGGCAGCGATGCGCTTGCGTTCAGCTTCCTCGGCGGCGTCCTTCTCTGCCTTATAGCCATTGACGCGGGTTTCCAGCGCGTCAACATCCTGCTGCCAGCTCGTGTCATATTTCAGTGTGATGGTTGCTAACTCGTCTTGCCCACCCACGTATTCCGTCTTGCCTTTGTACATATCGGCGTACTTGCAGTAGACGGACAGCGACGCCGCATCCCGATAGCCGGAAAGTGAAGAGAAGTCCTGCTCGGCAGAAGTGAAATTGCCATTTGACAGTTCTTGAAGGGCCGCGTCATAAGCTGCCGCTCTTTGCTTATTGCGGCTTGATACGGAAATAGAGATACCAGCAATTACGGCTACTGCCAGAACTGCCGCGATGAGCTTTCCCAGCGGGAACGGCTTCTTTGGCGGCACAGGTTTCTTTTCATTTTTTTCTGAAACAACAGATTCGGTGACTTGAGGTTCTGTTTTCGGCTCTTCCGTCTTTGTTTTAGGCGTGGAAATCACGGGGACTTCTATTTTTTCAGCCTCTTTCTTAGGCTGCTCTACGCGCTTTAGGGATGTCGGCGCAGCAACTTCAATGGTCGGCGCGTCTGCCGGAGCATCTATTATGCGAATGACGGTTTTCGTCTGCTCCGGAGGCCAGGGCGCGACCATGCGCGTACAGTCCATAACGGCTTTGACCTGCCCATGCCGCGGCGCATCGTCTTTCCCAAACGGAAGCTCGACCCAATCTCCGACCTTGAGCGGCAAGCCGCCGGTCAGATACGCATACGGGCGGCGTGTTCCCTGCACCTGAACAGAGCAATAGTGATACACTGTGCCATCGTCAGGTTTTTTGTCTGCAATGGGCTTTGCGGTCGCATGAGAACGCGGCTTTGTTGATCCGGAAGGCAGTGTTGTGGTGAACACTCGTCTGAACCGCTTCTCCCAGTTTTCTTCAAGGTAGGGATTCTTCAGCGCAAGTTCAAGGCAATGCTGTCCCAATTTCTCTTGCCCGCAGTCACGACAGGCATTCAGAACATCATACTGTAATCTGCCAATGGATGCACTCTCGAAAAGCTGCGACGCGAACCGCTCATCATCCAGTGCGGTCAAAAGTAGCAGCACTTGATCATGGCTCGGAGAATCCAGCCAATCCCAATCCGGGAGAAGTTTTTCGGCAGTTTTAGCGTCGGTTTTCAGAGACGGCTCCGCGATGTCCAAAAGCCGCCGCCACATCTGGATGCCCTTTGCCGTGTTGCTTGCGAGTACATCATCCAGAATGTAGTCCCAAGACAATTCATTGAAATCCTCGGCAGACTCATGTGGGACTTCCTCCGGATATTCGACCAGCAAAACCTCGCGGCAAATATCCTCGTAATCCGGAAATTTGCCCTGCGCCAAGAGCCGCTTCGCGCGTTCTACGTCCGGATGCAGCAGCACTTTGTTCTGCCAATGGGTGTTATAGGCTTCTTCCAGCACATTTTGATAGTTCTGCGCTTCGCCCATTTCCTCATCCTTTTTCCCGCCGAAGTAGGCATAGGCAGAGGATAATTCAGAGAGAAGATCAAACAAGCCGTCCGGATCGACGCGGTTATAGTAGTCTTCTACCGGGCGCGTCGAGAGCAGTTCCGTCCAGAACGTGCCACAGTCCGTTTCGGAGAGGGCTGCTTCTTCGTGGAACAGGACGCCGCGTTTGGCATCGCGCATGATCTCTTCTGCGCTTTCGCCCAAATTCAGGTCAGCGGTAGCAGTCAGGAAAGTCCGCAGTTCCTCCGCCTTCTTTTCGTCCGGCAAAGTCCTTGCATGATGAATTCCGACTGAGATGTGATGCAGCAGCACTTTTCCGAGAAGCTGCGAGAGCAAAGCGTTTTTAGGCGCAATCTGATTCAATTCCTTTTTCAGATTGCTCCACGTTTCGGGTAGATCAACATGGTAGACAAAGGAAAGCGTCAACGTGATCTGTGCCGGTTGTTGTACCGGCGTCTTTCTTAAATTTCCGCTGTCGCCGCAATAATAGCACTCCCACCAATCTCCGTGCGTTGTTGCCGGATTTCCGCACCACGGACAGCGCATATTGTTCTCACCCCTTTTGTTCGGAATTACTCAACGCCCAATGCCTTATATACCGCGTCTTCTGCGCTCTGATAGAAAACCAGATTGAAGCAGCCAATCAAATCTGCCGGAACAAGTCCGAGATCAGCCGCCGATGTAATAGGAAGCAGCACCTTCTTTGCACCGCTATCAAGGCAGACCTGAAGGGCATTTGCAAGCTCGTCCACTTTGAGCATCGTTCCCGTAATGCTGATCTCACCCAGCACCGCCAGACTGCTAAGAGTCGGCTTTCCAAGCGCAATCGAGCAGAGTGCAACCAGCGTGGGAAGCGCAAGTTTCTCGGTCATGCCGATACCCTGCAAATCCCTGATAGTTAATCATTAGAAAGGAATCGATAGGTCCGCAATCGGAAAACGTGACCTTATCTTCTCTTTTCGTACTTCTCTCTCAGCTCGACCAGGACTTGCTGATAGCTGGTCTGCCCGCTGGCGATTCGGCCAAGATTTCTGCGGGTATATTTGCTGATCGTTATCCCCTCGGCAGCAAATGTCCCGCAGATGTTGCGGAGGTTACTCTTATGCTTTGCTGCGGAGTATTTGTATTTTTCCAGCAGTTCTGCAATATCCTACTTAGCTGCATTTAATTATAGCACCGGCAAAATGGATGCTCAATATCATTCTGTAAACTGATTATCTTCATGTTTCTCTTGGAAATATTCGTCTGAAGAAACTGCATTTTTCAAGCGAGAAATGCTCTCTTTTTTCTCTACAAATATTGCTTGATTTTATATCACTTTGGTGATACTATTTTTGCAGTGATACTTAGGAGGATGCGGAGATGAATCAGAAAATTACCCTATATCATGGCTCTGAACAGATCATCGAATCTCCAACCTTTGGGTTGGGTAAGCAGAACAATGACTTCGGGCTGGGCTTCTACTGCACGGAAAGCGAGGAACTCGCCAAAGAATGGGCTGTATCCTCTCTGCGTAACGGCTTCGTCAATCGTTACAGTCTTGATACGGAATACCTGAAAATTCTGAATCTGAACAATCCAGACTATACAATTTTGAACTGGATTGCTGTTCTGGTAGCGCATCGTCTGTTTTCTATCAAAAGCCCAGCCGCACAGCGGGCAAAACGATATCTGATCGACAATTTCGGCGTCAACATCAATGCCTACGACCTGATTATCGGATACCGTGCCGATGACTCCTATTTTGACTTTGCTGCGTCTTTCCTAAATAACGGAACTTCCGTGCAGCAACTCGCAAATGCTATGCGGCTTGGCAAGTTGGGCGAACAGATTGTCATCAAGTCTAAATACGCCTTTTCGCTGCTGCATTACGATGGATTTTCTATTGCGGAAAAGGAAAAATATTATGTTCGCCGCAAGGCTCGAAATGATGAAGCCGACCAACTTTATTCGGATATACTTGAAGAGGAAACAGATGGTCTGTATATCCTTGATATCATAAGAGGAGGCATCCAAAACGATGACCCACGCATACCAAGAAATCTATCTGAGTAACGCGCAGGCATTACTGGGCGATGCTTTTGATTATGCTATCAACGCGTGTGGAGTTGCCGGAGATAGCTTCATAAAATTGTTTTCCGTCAGTTCCGTCAGTAATCGGATCGAGAATGGTGAACCTTCATATCTTTTTGGAAAAAGCGGGATTGAAACTGCTGTTGATGTTCTCGTTGAGACTACGGGCAAAGCGCCGACCGCCAAGCCTCAAGCGAATTTCAGCCGTTCCAGAGAGTATTGGATCGGCTGGGCAGTGGCCTACTATCAATGGTTCTCCGGAAGAAAGTTCAGTGATATTTTTAAGGTTCTTTCGTTTGAAGATTTGCAGCAGATGTATTCCCCCCTTCATGAAGCGGGTGTCACTAAATTCGCTGATATTGTCGATGCTAAAGTGCGCGAATACTTCGCTGATACCAACCTCAAACGTATCCGCACGCTTTATGGCTGCACGCAGGCAGAGCTTGCCAAGCGAAGCAATGTCAGTCTTCGCTCAATTCAAATGTACGAACAGCGCAACAAGGACATTAACAAAGCCAGTGCGGAGACTGTTCTTAGCCTTGCAAAAGTCCTCGGCTGTACGATGGAGGATCTTCTGGAAACGTAAGTCCGTAACAAAAAGGGTAGTCTTTCCCTTAAAAAACCACATGAATTACGGGAATGTAATAGCTGTTAAGGGAAAACCATGATTTCATCCAGAAGGGGCAACTGACATGGATAAAGAACGTATGGCAGAGTTGGAGAAAATCGAAGCCCACGGTGCTGAGAACGGCTGGGTTGCACCGATGGCAGAGGAAGACAAGGCGTACTTTGCATATTTTCGCTCGGTGTTTAAGCGTTACAATATTTCGCCCTCAAAGGCAACGCGGCTGGAGTATGATTTTGTGACACGAGTTGCGGAGAGTGAGTTTTATCTCCAGGAGGCAAATGCATGAAGGTATTCTTTGTCTATTGCGCTGCAAATTCTGCGCCGCCTATCCCTGCATAAAAGACTTGCTCAACCTCTCCAGCAGAGGTACAATGCGACAAACCGGAGCAATGAATCATTCGTCCACAGCACTCCGGCAAACTATGAAAAACCGCTTTCTGGCCCCTGTCACGAGGGTATTCAGAAAGCGGTTTTTGACCACATGTTTGACTACAGACAGGCGTGGAGTACACGGAAACAGCGGAGGTAAGAGTTGCAAAGAGTATTTGTAATAAACTAAAATCGGCTATAAAGTGCTGGAAAAAGTAGAAAAATTTTTATTCAAAAGTTTGGGAGCAGGATGCCGCAGGTTCGAATCTCGCCACTCGGACCATGCGGAGTGTCCTTATAGGATCTGAGTATCCTGTAATGGACACTCTGCTTTTTTATGTAGAGAATGGTGAAACGCCGGAGATGTCGCTGCTCACCCGTTCCCGCAGGCACAGCAGCTTGACCTTATGCTCGGTCAGCAGGGCGATGTACTGCTTTGTCATGCCCCAGTCCCGCCCTATACGGTCAAGGCTGCTTATCAGCACCACATCCACCTTTCCGGCAAGAACGGCCTCCATCACTTCTTGCAGAGCCGGACAGTCAAGGGCCATTCCAGAGCCATGCTCGGCGGCAGCACCAACGATGGTGTACCCGGCCTGTTCCGCATAACGGCAAAGTTTGGCGGCCTGCTGTTCCAAGGAAAAGCTATCGTCGTGAGCGACCCGGCAATAAAAATAGGCTTTCATCGTGTCGTACCTCCTTATACTGCAACCTGTTCCGGGGCGTAGCTGAGTGCTACGCCTTTTCTTGTTTCCATGATAATGTCGGCCTCCGGGATCTTCCGGCGATCCGGCACATCAAAGGCACCGATGCAGTTATAGTGAATAACGACGCGCTGGTTGGTAATGCCGTCCTGCTTTTCAGCGTGGTACACCTCAATGTGGTCGATCAGCTCTGCGACCATACGCTTTGTAATGGTGGTCGCGTCTGTGTACCGCCGCACCGTTTCAAGGAAATCGTCAATGTCCATGCGCTTGCTCTCGTCCTTTTTCAGTTCCAGCCGCAGCGCCTTGATCTTCTTGGCGTTCTCGCCCTGCTCCTGTTCATAGCGTTTGGACATTTTGGCAAACCGGGCATCGTCGATCTTGCCCGCCACATTGTCCTCATAGAGCCGTTCAAAGAGCATATCCAACTCCCGGTCACGGGCAGTCAAAGCGTCCAGCTCCCGCTGCTTGCGGAGCGCGGTGTTTTCCGCTACCTTTGCCGAGCGTCCGATCATGGCCTTGATAAAGTCATTTTCATATTCGCTGGCAAAGCAGGCCAGCCGCTTGACCTCGTACAAAACGACTTGCTCTAAGAAGTCCAGCCGGATATAGTGCGTCTTGCTGCACTTGCGATAGCCGGAGTTATGATTTTGACAACTGAAAAACTTGATGTCGTGGTTGTTCTGATTGAAGTGGAAATTGAGGTTGCCGCCGCACTCCGGGCATTTCAGCAGGCCGGAGAATACGCTGGGCTCCTGCGTGACCGTGGGCTTTTTGCGGCGCGTCCCTTTTTGGAGCGCCTGCACCTTTTCCCAAGTCTGGCGGTCAATGATGGCTTCATGGACATTGAGGAAGATCGCCCGGTTTTCCTCCGGGTTTTCGATCCGCTTTTTCATCTTGTAGGACTTGGAGTAGCTTTTGAAGTTGATCACATCGCCGCAGTATTCCTGCAAGGTGAGGATCTTCTTGACGGTGGTGTGTCCCCATTTGGTAGGCACTACGGTGCTTTTCGATCCGCCCCGGCTTGTCCCACGGCTGCGCCAGTAATAGGTGGGATTGACCACACCATCGGCGGCAAGGCGGGCGGCAATTTCCGCCAGCCCGTACCCCTCCAGCGCCATGCGGTAGATCCGGCGTACGACCTCGGCAGCCTCCGGCTCTACGACCCAAAAGCGGGGATCGTCTGGGTTTTTGATGTAACCGTAGGGCGGCGGAGAAAGCGGAACGCCTGCATTTCCTTTCATCTTGTTCACGATCCGGCGCTTCTTGGAAATGTCTTTCGCATAATACTCGTTCATAATATTTTTGAACGGAGTAAAATCGTCCTCGCCCTCGTCGCTGTCCACGCCGTCGGAAACGGCCACCAGCCGTATATCGTGGAGCGGGAAAAATTCTTCGGTCAGCTTGCCGACCTCAATGTAGTTGCGCCCCAGCCGGGACAGGTCTTTGACAAACACCGCCGAGATATACCCGGCCTCGATTGCGGTCAGCATTTTCTGAAAACCGGGACGCTTCATGGTCGTTCCAGTGATGCCATCGTCTACAAAGAAAACCGTGTCGGTGTACCCTTTGTCCTTGGCGGCCTTTTGGAGTATCTTCCTCTGATTTTGGATGCTGTTGGACTCGCTGTCCATATTATCGTCACGGCTCAGTCGGCAATAGAGAGCGGCTGTGCCGAGTTCGTGTTTTTTGCTTGACTGTTTCATATAAACCTCCTCTCTGGCAGTCAAGCAAGAGGTCATTCATCCTGACTATATTATACCTCGCCTGACCGCCCATGTTAAGGATGTCGATGGGGTTATACCGGCTCCAAGTCAGCCAGCATCAGCTTCAAAAGGATGTCACGCATCAGCTCTCCCGTTTCCTTGTAAACAGGCGTGACGATGAAGCGGATTTTTCCGATATGGTACACATATTCTTCCGCAGCGGGCTTTTCAGTCATGGCGTCCTCCTTTCACAGATGCAAAACACAATGCGCTTTCCCCGCTGTCCGCTGGGGAAAGCAAACAGGCCAGCGCTCGGAGCGCTGGCCTGCGGCTTATGACCTCTGGACGAAATGTCCCAAGGTATTTTTGAAAGGTGGGAGCGCCGCACCCGCTCTTGTTGGCCTGTCATAAGACAGCTCATATTCAATGCGGCGCTCCCTCACAGCGGAC